>Ga0209409_1002339_pt1 | contig 14216 bp, 10 predicted proteins | sample AD_JPNMR1_MetaG_FD_184424 | JGI IMG/M metagenome (GOLD analysis project Ga0209409, IMG submission 184424) | Active sludge microbial communities of municipal wastewater-treating anaerobic digesters from Japan - AD_JPNMR1_MetaG (SPAdes) (version 2) | ecosystem: Engineered > Bioreactor > Anaerobic...
CAAAGTTTTGTAGAAAAACCAGCCGGAGATGGAGCATGGATAAATGGAGGTTTTTTTGTTTTAGAACCAGATGTGATAAATTATATACAAGATGATAGCACAACGTGGGAGAAAGAGCCTTTAGAAAATTTGACAAAAAACAGTCAATTATTTGCTTACAAACACGAAGGTTTTTGGAAACCAATGGATACTTTAAGAGATAAAAAAGAATTAGAAGAACTATGGAGTAAAGGAGAAGCACCATGGAAGGTATGGTAAAAACAGTGTTGATTACTGGTGGAATGGGATTTATTGGCCAAAATATAATTAACTGTATAAAAGATTCCTATAATCTTATCATAATTGGAAGAAAAGAAATAAAGAAGATTTCAGATTTTAAATATTACAAATGTGATATATCAAATTTAGAAGAATTAGAAAAAGTATTTAAATCCGAAAATATAGATTCTGTAATTCATTTAGCTACTTACTCAAAAACAAAACATCAGAAAAATGACATCTCAAAAATGATAGATATAAATGTTAAAGGAATTAACAATCTTCTTGAATTATGCTGTGAATACCAAGTTGAAAAATTTATTAATACCGGAAGTTGCTTTGAATATGGCAATAAGAAAACAGTATCTAGAGAAACAGACAAATTAGATCCTTGGAATTTATATGCTGAAACTAAAATATTAGCAGAAAATTTAGTTGATTTCTATTGTAAAAGAGGACTTAATGCTATAACATTACGTTTATTTCCCGCTTTTGGAATTTATGACAAAGAAGAAAGGTTATTACCTTATGTTATTAAAAGCGCTCTATATAATCAAGAAATTGCAGTAACTGCTGGAGAACAAAAATGGGACTATACATATTCAAAAGATATAGCTGAATCATATAAATTAGCTTTAGAAACATCTATAAAAGGACATGAAATTATAAATATTTCAAATAATAAACCTGTCTCTTTAAAAGAAATAGTAATAAAAATTATTGAACTAACTAATTCAAAGTCAAAAATTATTTTTGGAGCAATGCCTTATCGAGAGAATGAAATTATGTATTTACATGGAGATAATTCCAAAGCAAAAAGAATTCTTAATTGGGTACCAAAGTATGATTTTGAAACTGCACTTAAAGAAACTATAGAATTTTATATGGAGAATAATAAGAATCAAAATTATTGAAACAGAACTTAAAGGGCTTTACTTAATAAAGACTCATTTTATAAAAGATGTAAGAGGAATTTTTAATAAAGTTTACAACCTAGATTTATACAAAAATTTTAATTTAAATACAAATTTTGACAGTGTCGGTTATGATTGGAATATAAAAGAACCTATTATATCAGAAAAAGACAGAAATTTGGTTAGTTTTGATAGATTTGAAAGTCCTTTTTAGGAGTGATTTGTTATGGTGAACGATTTCTATGAAAACAAAAAAGTATTGATAACGGGACATACTGGATTCAAAGGAAGTTGGCTAACTACTTGGCTTTTGAAGTTACGTGTAGATAGTAAAATAAAAAGGTAATAAAAGGTGCAAAAATATGTGAGTTTTCGTTAAAGCCTTATACTGATCCTCTTACTGCACAATCTATCTTGGAATTGAGTTATGAGTAATTAAAAGGGAAACGTTTTTTCAAAAATATAAAAAATAATGAGAAGGAAGAGAAAGAGGTTCTCTGAATTGAGTCAATAAAGCTTTTGAAGGGATTCCAACTCTTTTATTATTGAAGAAATATTGAGAAGTTACTTTTAACCCTTTAAATCGATTTAATTGATTAAATTGAGAAGATATTTAAATTCAGGATGTTAACTTAGATAATAATCATAAACAAAATGGAAATAGAGCTGAGAAGAGTTAGAAAAAAGAGATGCACTTGATTACCTTCCTTACGGAATAATAGATATGTGGTATCAAATAAATTATAATATAGGAAAGCAATCATTCCAAATAGTAGGTATTAAAAGTAAATCAAATTGTATGTTTTGGAATTTCTAAAGGGAGCAAAAAAATATACAATTGGAAGGAGAGATAGTATTAATAAAATAACTATTTTAGGAGCAGGAATTTCTGGAATATCCGCAGCCTACCATTTAAAACAATTAGGAATTGATTCAATTGTTTTTGAAAAGAATCATACTTATGGTGGATTGTGTGATAATTTTGAAATTGATGGTTTTACTTTTGATAAATTTATTCATCTTTCTTTTAGCGGCTCCGATTATGTAAAAACATTATTTAATGATAGTTCGGATTTTTTTATTCATTATCCTAAACCAATGTGCTATTATAAAGGTTACTGGTTAAAACATCCCGCTCAAAATAATTTGTACCCTTTAGAGGTTAAAGAAAAGGTAACAATAATTAAAGATTTTATAGAAAGAAAAGATATAAATATTGAAAACATTCACAATTATGAAGAATGGCTAAAAGTACAATACGGTAATTATTTTGCAGAGAATTTTCCTATGGTATATACAGAAAAATATTGGACTATTCCGGCTAAAAAATTAGAAACAAAGTGGGTAGGCAGTAGGATGTACATTCCCAAAATCGAAGAAGTTCTTGAAGGAGCAATGACAAAGGAAACACCTAATACTTATTATGCAAAAGAAATGAAGTATCCGGTAAGAGGAGGATATAAATCTTTTTTAAAAAAGATGGCAGAAAATATAGAAATATACTATAACAAAGAAGTTGTAAAAATTGATACAGAATCTAAACGCATTTTTTTCAAAGATGGTGAAAAAACGAAGTACGAGAAGTTGGTTTTGAGTCTTCCCTTACCCGAAATATGTAAGATTATTGATAATGTTCCAGAAAAAGTTTTTGAGGCAGCTAAAAAATTAAAATGGACTAGTGGGCTTTTAATATCTCTCGGATTTAATAAACCAGACATCCCAAATTATTTGTGGTTTTACATATACGATAAAGAAATTTTATCTTCAAGAGTTTATTCTCCTAGTTTAAAGTCCCCAAATAATTGTCCAGTTGGATGTAGTTCACTTCAAGCAGAAATTTACTTTTCTAAGTTTAAACCATTAAAAAAACCTATAAATGAAGTAATGAACCAGGAAATTGAGAAGTTTGCAAAAATAGGCTTATTTAAAGAAGAAGAAATATTAGTAAAAGATGTTCGTATAGAAAACTATGCAAATATAATCTTCGATCATGAAACCTATAAAAACAGGGACATAATTCACGATTACTTAGACAGCTTGAATATTTATTACGTTGGACGTTTTGGTGAATGGAAGTATTTTTGGAGCGACCAAGCTTTATTAAGTGGAAAACATGTAGCTGAAAAAATATCAAAAGAAGTTAAATTTTAAAATAAGCAATTTGAACAAAGGAGAATAATAAAATGTTTAACGATTTCTATAAAGACAAAAGAGTGCTAATAACGGGGCATACTGGTTTTAAGGGAAGTTGGTTAACAACTTGGCTTTTGAAGTTGGGTACAAAAGTATGTGGATTTTCTTTAGAGCCTGAAACTGATCCTAGTCTGTTTAATATATTAAATTTTGAAAACAAAATAAATCATAATATTGGAGATATAAGAAATCTTTCAGAAATAGAAAAGGTAGTTAATGATTTTCAACCAGAAATTGTTTTTCATTTAGCAGCTCAACCTTTAGTAAGATTATCATATGAAGAACCAAAACTAACATATGAAACAAATGTTATAGGTACGATTAATTTGTACGAAGCAATAAGAAAAATAGATTCGGTTAAGACTATAGTAAACGTCACAACAGATAAATGTTATGAAAACAGAGAATGGATATGGGGGTACAGAGAAACAGATCCAATGGGCGGTTATGATCCTTATTCTTCAAGTAAAGGATGCGTCGAAATCCTTTCTTCTTCTTATCGAAGAAGCTTTTTTGAAAAAAGAAACATTAATTTATCTACTGCAAGGGCAGGTAATGTAATAGGTGGAGGAGATTGGGCAAAAGATAGACTCATGCCAGATATAGTCAGAGCTCTTTCAAAAGATGAAAATATATTAATAAGAAATCCAAAGGCAACACGTCCTTGGCAACATGTTCTTGAACCCTTAAGCGGTTATCTTCTTTTGGCTAAAAAAACATATGAATCAGAAGAATATGTTGGAGCTTGGAATTTTGGCCCATATGATACTGATATACTAACTGTGGAAGAAGTTGTCAATTTAGCAATCAAAGAATGGGGAAAGGGAAGTTATTCATTTGTAAAGAACCAAGAAGAACCTCATGAAGCTCTGAATCTTAAACTTGATATAAGTAAAGCAAGACATTATTTAAAATGGGGGCCCACATATAATTCAAAAAAAGCGATTGAAAAGACTATTCAATGGTATAAAAATTATTATGAAAAAGATATAAATATGTATGAGTATACAGTTAAACAGATTGAAGAATTTGAAAGAGAAATTGAGGTGAAAAAATGGAAAATTTGAGAAAACAAATATTAGAATTAACTAAGAAATACGTGAGCGAGAAACCTAAAGAAGAATTTATTCCTGGAAAAACAATAATACCTTTTGCTAGAAGAGTGTTTGATGAAAATGAGTATCTATATTTAGTAGATAGTGCTTTAGATGGATGGCTAACAGCTGGTAGATTTGTTGAAGAGTTCGAAGCAAGGTTTGCAGAATTTTTTGGAGTTAGAAGCTGTTCACTGGTGAATTCAGGTTCTTCTGCCAATTTGATAGCTTTATCCACTTTAACTTCCAAAAAATTAGGAGAGAGAAGAATAAATAAGGGCGATGAAGTAATAACTGTAGCAGCAGGATTTCCTACAACCGTAAATCCTATCGTTCAAATAGGGGCTATTCCCGTTTTTTTAGATGTAGAGTTAGGTACATACAATATTTCAGTAGATAAGTTAGAAGAAGCATATTCCAAAAAAACAAAGGCAGTTATGCTGGCTCATACTTTAGGAATCCCGTTTAATCTAAAAGCAGTTAAAGAATTTACTAAAAAACATAACATTTGGATGATAGAAGATACGTGCGATGCAGTAGGCTCAAAATATGAAGGCAAAATGGTAGGCACTTTCGGAGATATCGCAACAGTTAGTTTTTATCCTGCACATCATATAACAATGGGTGAAGGAGGAGCAGTATTAACAAATAATATAAGACTAGAACGTATTATAAGATCGTTCAGAGATTGGGGTCGAGATTGTTATTGTGAACCAGGAATGGACAATACTTGTGGTATGAGATTTAATCAACAATTTGGTGAACTCCCCTTTGGTTACGATCACAAATATGTTTATTCACATATTGGTTATAATTTAAAAATAACAGATATGCAGGCTGCTGTTGGTCTTGCACAATTAAAAAAGTTGGAAGGGTTTATAGAAAAAAGAAAAAAAAACTTTAAAAAATTATATGATGGGTTGAAACAATTTGAAAATGATCTTATTCTGCCAAGAGCAACTGAAAATAGTGATCCTTCATGGTTTGGCTTTCCAATAACAATTAGAGAGGATTCGAATATTAAAAGATATGATTTGGTAAGATATTTGGAAAAAAATAAAATAATGACAAGAATGTTATTTGGAGGAAATTTAACTCGTCAGCCTGCTTATGAAGATGTAGAATACAGAGTCGTAGGAGAACTTAAAAACACGGATTTGATAATGAATAATACATTTTTTATTGGCGTTTACCCAGGAATAACAGACGAAATGATTGATTATATAATTAAAATATTCAAAAATTTCTTTTCACAAATGGAAAATAAATAATGATTGTTAGTTCGAAATGTAAGATAACTAATATTAAAAAAATTAATGAAACTTTAGAACTCATCACTTTCGAAATAGAAAAATATGTTCCATGGGAACCGGGAATGTTTCTGCAATTAGCTTTGGATAAATACGATCCATCTGAACCATGGCCTGAATCAAGGGCGTTTTCTTTTGCTAGTTATGGAGATAAAAAAGCAAAAATATTGGTAAGAAAATCTGGAGAATTTACAAAAAGGATTTTTAATGAACTAAGACAAGATGAAGAATTTTACATAAGATACAGTTTTGGAGATTTCATATTATCTGATCCTGGAGATAAGGTTTTTATTGCTGCAGGAACAGGGATATCCGTATTTTTAAGCTATATTGATTTTTATATAAAAGAAAAACCACAAGATAATATTATTATATTTCACAGTGTAAAAACTTCTGATGAATTGATAAGAAATTATCTGGATTTGTCTATTCCCCAAAAAATTAAAATCTATTCTTTTGTTACTAAAGAAAAAATTCAAGAATTTCCGAATAGAAGAATTGAAATCACAGATATTATTAACAAGTTAGACAGTAGAGATTGCTCATTCTATATATGTGGAAATGATAATTTTGTAAAAAAATATGAAGCAGAACTCAGAAATGAAAGTTTCAAAAACATTTTTACGGAAAGCTGGGACAGAAACTTTAATCCATACTAAACATTAATATTGTTTGTAATATTTTGGGCATTAATAAGAATTGCGACATAAAATAGAATAATTATATTTCATAAATTTCCTCATTTGGAAGAGGTTCCTGTTTATAAAAAATAGATTTTTTGCTAATTAATTTGAAGTTTTGAAACTCTTAAAAAGATAGTTTGGCTTCACTTTTTCAAAAAATGAAAGTTAAGGTCGATTTTGTCGCTGCTATGGCTAACCGAATACTGTACCACCCTGCTAACCTAATTATGTACCATATAGAAAGAAGAAGTTCTTTTCTTTCTCTTTTCATATGAAAAGAGAAAAATCGAATATTTATCACTTTTGCTGAATTTCTCGTCTTTGGTTCCTGTAACGGTAGCTTTCTCCGTTGAATAGTATTATCTTACTGTTGTGGATTAACCTGTCGATAATCGCTGCTGTCATCCTTTCATCGTGAAATATTTTAGCCCATTCTGCAAATTCAAGATTGCTGTTTACTAAGATAGATCCTTTTTCATACCTTTCAGAGAATATTTGGAACATGAGTTGTGTAACTTGGTCGGATAACTGCACGTATCCTAGTTCATCAATTATTAGTAAGTCTACTTTGCTCAGCTTTTTTTGGAATTTTGTTAGTTGTCGTTCTTCCTGCATTTCAACTAAGAGGTTCCCAAGGTTGGCTGCTGTGAAAAAACTTACTGTTTTCCCTTTCTTACATGCTTGTATTCCTATCGCTATACTTATGTGTGTTTTTCCTGCACCTGGTGATCCTAAGAACAAAAGATTTGTCTTTTCTTCGATGAACTTACATTGACTGAGTTCCAGTATTTCCTTCTTTGATAGGTAAGGCGCTTGACTGAAATCAAATTGGTCTATCGTCTTTAGATTAGGGAACTTTGCTTGGTGTAACAACCTTTGAAATCTGTTGTTCCCCCTTGATAGGACTTCACATTGAATCAAAGTTTCAAAAAATCTTTCGTTGTCCCAATCGTTTCTTTTTGCCTCTTGTAGTATATCGTCATACCGTTCTAATATACCAGATAGTCGACAATATTTCAGCTGTTCTCTTAGTTCATCTTTCATTTTCACACCCCACTTTTCGAAGTAGTTCATTGTAAGTGCTTAAAGACATGTAAGTGGTGGTGTGTTTGTCTACGTCAAGGGATTTTAGCTTTTCTTCCGATAGGAGTTCCGTTTTGGGTTTGTGTTGTGTTTGATACCTTAGTACGCTTAACACTTCTTGGTAACTGTAGCGGTTCTTTTCGTCCAATTCCTTTAGTACCTTTGCAACAACTTCAACGGTGTATTGTTGGGTTAATTTTAGTATGTCTATGAACTCTCTTGTTCCTTTTGAATCAGAGTTAAGATGAGCTTGCAGCATCTTATGGTACTTTTCATATATCTGAGGTAATCCCCAATCTTGAATGACCTTAGCTTGTTCGTATGCCCTTGCCTTTTTTCTTAGTAAAGGTAGAAAATGGTATGGGTTTAAACTCTCTTTGTTTTTCCCAAACATCCTTTCGTGTTCTGCTATAACTTCTCCTTTGTAGATTACCTTTACCTTGAATGGGTAGATGTGAATTTCAACCTTTTTACCAACGTAATTTGTTGGTACAGAGTATCTGTTCTTTTCCAAATGAATCAGTTGGTATGTGTCAACTTTTGCTTCCTTTATCCTTGCATATACGTATCTTTCTTTGAGAGGAAGAAAATCTTCATCAAGGATTCTCTTTTCCCAACTCTCTCCTTCATACCTTCCTTTTTTGAGCCTTTGATGACATTTTTCCTTCAATTCCAAATTGAGTATATCAAAACTTTTGAACTCAACTCTCGGTAGGAAGTAGTTGTTTTCAACGTATTTAACAAGGTTTTCTACCATCCCTTTTTCATTGCCTTTAGCTGGACCACAGAACTCAGATTCAAAACAGTAGAAGGACTGGAATTTGACAAACTCTTCTTGTAGTATCCTTTCTCTTCCTGTTAGTACTTCCTTCACCGCAGGTTTTAAATTGTCAAAGATTATCTTTTTTGGAACTCCACCAAAAAAATCAAACGCCGATGTTAATCCATCAAAGAAAAACTCTGTAGACTCTCCTGGATAAGCTTTAACAAACTCCACCTTGCTGTAGCATAACTTTGCACAGAATACGTGTATCTTTCTTGGCATCTTATCTTGCATCACGTAAACTTCACCAAAGTCTGCCTGCATACTACCTCTTAGTGGCACTAATTTCAAAAAACCTTCTTTTTGATTGATACCAAGTTTCTCTTCTATCTTCCTTGCTTGATAGGTGAAGGAGGAATAACTTCCTTTGTATCCTTCTTCACAGATGAGTTCGTATATACGCCTTTTGGTTAACTTTTGATTCTTGGGTTGGTTTGAATTGTATTCCAACAAATGTTTGATACGTTTTTCAAAATCACCATTTACAGGTTTATCTCTCTCAACGTTCATATGATACTTCTGTTCTGGGTTCTCGATAGCTCTTTTGACCGTTGCTCTGTGTATCCCCATTTCTTTTGCTATCGCTCTTTGACTTTTGTGTTTGTTAAAATACAAAAATCTTATATAATTGTATTGTACCATCTCTATCACCTTTCTTTTCCTCCTGTACAATTTTTTTATCCAAATTCATTATACAGGATTTGTGTGATAGGGTGGTACACTTTTCGTTTAGCCGACTCTTATTTTTGGTACACTTTTCGTTTAGTAAGTGCAAGTACGTTAAAAGAAAGGGATTGTATCTGTGAATGGTAAGACGTAGAAGAAAAAATATTAAAAATTTTGTTCAAAATTTTTGTACAGTGAGAATATCTTGATAGTTGTAGAGACGCTCTATACGAGCGTCTATTTTAAAGATATTGATTTTAAAACCATGATACGCCCGTGTAGGTCGTCTCTACAGTTGTTTATTCAGGGTTTTAACATTTTGTAGTTAGGTATATGTTTAAAATTAGTTTTTTGTAGTATTTTGTAAATTTGTTATAATTCACATTAATTTATAGTTGTAGAGACGCTCTATACGAGCGTCTTTTTTTAAGGATATTGATTTTGAAACCTTGGAGACGCGCGCATATAAGTCAAAAACATTTAAAATCATGAGACGCGCATGTAGCACGCCTCTACAGTTTGTTTATTTAGGGTTTTGACATTTTGCTTTTAGGTATATATTTAAAATTAGTTTTTTAGTATTTTTTGATTTCGTAAATGTATTATACTAAGCATTAATTCACAATTGTAGAGACGCTCGTATAGAGCGTCTTTTTTTAAGGATATTGATTTTAAAAACCTTGGAGACGCGCATATAGCACGTCTCTACAAAAAGATAAATTTATAATTTTTGCTACGATTAGAACCAGGAGACGCGCATGTAGTAAGTCTCTACAGTCGATTAAAAGGGTGTTTTAACAAATTGTTATGTTTTAATCTTTTGATAAATGGTATACATACGTCATCTTGGGTAAGATTTTCTGAGGGTTTTGATGAAAAAACAGGGTAAAAATAGAATAGTAAAACTGTTATGTTTGAGTAACAATCAGTGTTTTAAAGGATATTTATTTGGTTTTTTAGTTGTAATTATGTGGTTTTTGGTAAGTGTATAACTACGTATACCTTATTTGAAAGAATTGTTTTTTCGCAAGGTGGTTTGATGTTTAAAACCCTCAAGAAACGGAGTTTGAGTTTACTTTTTGGAAGAATGATTGCTAAGAATATCAGAGTTGGTTTTAATTATTGAAGTAATATAGAAATCGAATAATTTCTTAATTATCTCAATTTAAAGTAAAATATGTCTGTCTAATTAGTTGTTAACGGTTTTGAAAATAAAAGGTAAAAATAATACAATTGAGCTGAGATCGATATAAAGATATGATGAATTTCTTAGAAAGTATTTTTGGAGGGATGGGATGTGTATATAGAAAAGGTAGAAATCAATAACTTTAGAAATCTTGATGGAATTAAAATGAGATTCGATTCTAAAATTAATTTTATAGTTGGAGAGAATAATTTAGGAAAGTCAAATTTATTGGATTGTCTAAACACTGTTTTTAATTATAACAGATTTAAGGAAGATGATTTCTTTAATCCAACAGAAAAAATCAACATATCATTAACTTTGGTATTGGAAGAAGAAGAAATAGGAGCTTTTGATGATTTCTTTGATCCTAATGATAGTAAAAAAATCAACATCCGAATTGAACAAGAAAATCCAAACGAGTATTTCAAATATTATCATAAAGAAAGTTCTGGTGAAATTTCATCTGCTAATATTAGAAATCTAAATTTTATAAAATACTCTTCTTTAAGATCCCCAAAGGATGAACTAAGTTTTGATAAAAATAAAGGTGTTGGAAAAGTTCTTAGTTTCATGGTCAAAAAATATCTCGATAATAAAAAACGAGATACAACCAAAATAACAGATTTTATCAATGAAGATGAATTTTACAATTTGCGTGTATTTATAAACGAAAAGATTAATCTGATAGATATATTTGAACAATTTTTCATTAATGCATATCTTGAAGATAACTTAGACGCTTTGTTGTATAAAATGTTGGTTCTAAAAGAAAAAGGTAAGTATAATTTAGAATACAGCGGACATGGGGTTCAATTCTATTCTATGATTTCATTGGTTTTATTAGAACATATTATTAAAATACTTGAATACAAAAATTCCTCCGATGAAAATAAAAATCAATATATTTCTGTGATAATGTGTTTGGATGAACCAGAAATTCATCTTCATCCATATTTGCAAAGAAGTCTAATCAAATATATTTTTGATATTTTAAATAATAAAAACGAGAATTTTCGAAAACTGCTAAAAGAACTTTTTGAACTTGAGGGTATAAGGGGCCAAGTCATTTTAGTTACTCATTCTCCTAACATAATATTAAATGACTATAAGCAAGTGGTTCGTTTTTTCGTAGATAATGAGAAAAAGAAAATATCAGTTGTTTCAGGAAGTGATATTATAATTCAAAAAGAAACAGAAAAGCATCTCTTACGTAACTTTCCATATTTTAAAGAGACCTTTTTCTCAAGGTGTGCGATAATAGTTGAGGGGGATAGTGAGTTAGGAGCTTTTCCGTTATTTGCAGAGACAATGGGTATAGACCTAGATGAGAATGGAATTATAATAATTAAAGCAGAAGGGAAAGAAAGTATTCCGAAAATAGCTGAATTGCTGAAAGAGTTCAAAATTCCTTTCTGTGCTTTCGCGGACAGGGATGATGAAAAAGGAGATAAAATTTCTAAATGGAATTTTAAACATGAAATAACGGCTTGCAGAGACTTTGAAGAGGAAGTTTGTAATAATCTTATTTGTAACAATAAGAAGAATATTTTGTACAAAATATTCTACGAAATGAATAGAAATTGGAAAAATAAAACGGTTAATATTTCAAAAATAAACGATAGATATCAAATAGTGGCGAAGAATAACCTTTCTCAAACATGTAATTTCCTCCAAGTAGAAAATGGTGATGAGGGCCTTCAAAAACTTGTGTTATTGTCTTGGTTAAATAAAAAAAGCGTTATTTTAGGAAGAATTATTGGAGAAAATTTAACTGAAGAATTAATTCCTAATAGCTTAAAAAAAGTGCTTTCAGAAGCTGAAAAATTATCTAAAAAGGTAACCTAATATGAGTGAGAAGTTGTCTATTGAAGATAGGATAAAATCAAACCATAGAAATGATAATGAGCAACTAAAAATTATTTTTGAAGAAGAAAAGAGCCTATTAATTGAGGCCCCAGCCGGTTATGGAAAAACTAAAACAATGATAAGCAAACTTGCTTATATCTTAGCTAAAGGAAAGTTACCTTATCCAAAAAAAATATTAGCATTAACGTTCAGTGTTAATGCAGCTCTTAACATAAAAAGAGGGGTTAGTAATGTTTTAAAAGAGTTATTAAAAGATGAACTTAAAAGTATTGGTCGCCTCAACAGTAAATTTTTTATAAGCAATTACCATGGTTTTTGTAGAAATATTTTATCAAAATATGGTTATTTGATAGATAAAAAACTTTCTTGCATAAATTCTTTAGATTCTGTTGATGATAGTAAAAATAAAAAAATAGAAGAATATGGAATCACTTTAGAAACTGAAAAAGTAAAAATAATTGAATGCTTTAATACTGCAATAAAAAATGTAGATGATGGGTTTATAGAAGAAAATATGAAAAAGTACAATGATTTAGTAATTGAATATTTCTTACCTAATAATATAATACCTTTCAATGCAATATTAACCCTTACCTTAAAATTATTTGATGAATTTCCAGAAATTTTAAAGTTTTATCAGGCGTATTTTTATTACATTATTGTTGATGAGTTTCAAGATACCAACATTCTAAGCTGGTTTTTGCTAAAAAAATTAATTAATGATGATCATAAATTAATATTGATGGGGGATCCTTTGCAAAGAATTTATGGGTTTATAGGAGCAGTTCCTGATTTGCTAGAAAAATCTCAAAAAGAGTTTATTTTAAAGAAAGTAAAGTTAAAAAATAATTATAGGTACAAAGAAAATGAAAAATTATTATTACTTGATACAAATCTAAGGAAAAATGCTGAGAATCCTATCTCTCCTCAAATTAAAGATGACGTACAATTAGTTATTTATTCCGCAATTAATCAAGAGGAAGAAGCTCTATGGGTATATAATAAGATTGAAGAGTTGATTAAAGAGGATAAAGAAAGTAAAATAGCAGTACTTGTTAGACAGGGCAAGAACAATAAAAATACTGCTAAAATATTACAAACATTCCGCAATAATAATTTAGATTATTTTGATGCCCTATTCAGTGAAGAAGACAAAGAATATCGGGAGTTTCACAGTATTTGTTTGAAAAAGTTTAATAAATTGCCGAAAGAAAAGAATGGAAGAGTTAATAAAAAGATTTTAGAAAGTTTGGTTAAAGAGTTAGGAGATATAAAAACTTGTAATAATATATATGGAAGCCTATATTCTTTGCTTGATTCTTTTATTAAAGGCATTTTTAGCAGTGAGTTTTCATTTCTTAATATGCAAGAAAAAATTGAATTTATTAGAGAGGTTCTTGAAAATAATAGTTTAAAACAGCAGATGGAGTATTTAGATAAAAAAGTTGTTTTTACAACTGTTCATGGAGCAAAAGGATTAGAATGGGATTACGTAATCTTACCTGATATAGAAAAAGCGTCCTTTCCACATTGGAATAGTATATGTAAAACATGTCATAATAGACATTTTTATTTCAAGGATAATAACAAATGTAAAATAAACTGGAAAAAAATCCCTAAAAATGATGATTTTGAAAAGAAATTTTTGGAAGAACTGAGTGTCTTTTATGTGGCGGTTACGAGGGCAAAAAAAGAAGTGTTTTTTTCTTTCAGTAAAAAAAGAATAAATAATTGGGAAGATTGCCAAGATTCATATATGAGTTGTTTTGTGAATTTAAAAAAAATTACAACAATTGAAATATAATATTTTTTTTGAAAAATTAACAGGATTAGATTTTGCTCATTTGCCATATGGTCCAGTGCCTGAAAGGCATTACATCCTTTTAGAGATAATGAAAGAGGCAAAAATAATTAATATTGAAGAAGTTGATGATGAACCAGATAAAGCTTATACTATTCTATATCCAAATGATTTGTCTTATGCAAAGTTTTTGGATGTTTCTGAACAAGATTTTATTAAACAAATTGTTGGGAAATATGGGTCCTTAAATGCTAAAGAATTGACAGAGTTGACTCATAATGATTTAAGGTGGATAAATACAAAAGATGGAGAATTAATTTCATTAGAAATTACGAAATA
>Ga0209409_1002340_pt1 | contig 14216 bp, 11 predicted proteins | sample AD_JPNMR1_MetaG_FD_184424 | JGI IMG/M metagenome (GOLD analysis project Ga0209409, IMG submission 184424) | Active sludge microbial communities of municipal wastewater-treating anaerobic digesters from Japan - AD_JPNMR1_MetaG (SPAdes) (version 2) | ecosystem: Engineered > Bioreactor > Anaerobic...
GATACTTTTAAGCCATCCCAAAGACAAATTCTGCACTTCAAGAGAATTAAACACTTTGGTAAATGCAAGCACATCCTCTTGGACACCCAAGGATAGGAACCCAAAGGCAACGGCAACAATTGAACCCCCTATCTCATGCCTTATAATTATAAAATCTGGCAGCAGTGCATATGATGCTAATTTTATTACAGATCTTGGTCTTATATAGTCCATTAGTCAGTACCGATGCTCTTTTTGAAGAATACCTCAGAATGGGAAAGATTGCCTATACAGGCATTCTAATGCCTATCCATTACCATTTTGAGAGTGAACCACTGAATAAACATTACAACTACCTCGATTCAAAACTACTTATAAACGTCGGCTTTGAGCACAGGGACTCCAATGTCCTTTGGCTTTATCCATTTTTTCAGCATAAACATAAAAATTTCGGCTTGGTGGTAGAACCCTTATTGAAAATCGGCGACCAGACCATCTGGCCATATATCTTGTGGGAAGAGTATTTTACAGCGGGATATTCAAGAGCTTACTTATACTATAACAATAACAATCTCTTCTTGAACCTCGGCAGGAACCGACTGGCAATGGGCCTCGAAACTCTAATGGACGATAAAGATACACCTTTTGACCATTTTTTGATCAAATATTCCGGCAAGCACTTGCAAGGATTCTATTTTCTCGGTGAATTTGACTATCAGACACCCCAAGACACATCTTCATACTATACGAAGGGAAAAACATATAGAAGATTCATCACGGGGCATGGCATAGAATCAAGGTTCTGGAAACTCACAGGAGGCTTTACAGAAGTAGCCCTGTTCTACAACGAGGCAAACAGCCCCTACTTTTACTGGTACAATCCACTCATACTTTACCATCCTCAACTTTGGGACATGGGAGGAGCGGGAGAACAAAACGTCTTCTGGATGCTATTCCTCAATTACTGGGGTAGAAAAGTCTCTGCACATAGCGAAGTTGTAATCGATGATTTCCAGTATCATCCAACAAGTCCTGGTTATTGGCCCCATAAACTTGCCTGGAGTTTCAGGGTTAATGTAAAGGACCCTTTTCTGAAACCATCATTTTTAAAACTCGAATACTCTGGAATAAATAGGTGGACGTACAACCATGGGATTCCTATTTTAAGATGGACAAATAGGAGAGAAATTATGGGGAAATTTAGAGACAACGATATGGATTCCCTATCTCTGTCTCTAACTAAGTATAAAGATCACCACTCTTTGATTGTATCCTGTGGGTATGTGCGGAAAGGCATAGGGCATGTTATGGAAAAGGATACATTTTACACTAACTCTAATGGATATCCACAGGGCGTTTTTTTAAGCCCGATACAACATAAAGGCTGTTTTTTATCTCTATCCTATTGTCTAATTAGAAACAACTTTGGTATAAAGCCATCTATATTATTCTCAAATGAGCGTCCTACGGTGGGAGAACACAGTAATTATTTTACAATCCAATTCGAGGTCTTTTATTATCCCTTGAAAGAGCGCTCATAAATACGTGTTTATCAGCTACGTCTAAGTTTTTCCCTTATTATCAAAAATAAAAACTGAGGTGTGGATATCAAGTTTCTTCTCCACAACCTCCCTGGCTCCATTAGAAATCTTGGCAGCCATTCGAGGCCAAGTTCCCTGAAAATAGCAGGAGACCTCTTCTTTACTTCAGAAAAATAGTCAAATGCTGCACCAATAGCCCCTATGATTTTGACATTTAATTTAGCTTTATTCTCAAAAATCCACTTTTCTTGCTTTGGTGCTGTCATTCCAACCCATAGAACATCAGGAGCAAAAGAATTGATCGTATTAAGTATCCTCTCATTCTCTGTAAGAGACCAAGGATAAGCTGGAGGGGCATATAAGCCTTTAACCTCAATATTAGGGTTCTTTTGCGCCATTTGTATCCTAATTTTGTCAAGGACATCCTGAGTCGAGCCGAGGAAAAAATAGGAATAATTACCTTTAATGTTAACATAACTCGAAAATGCCTCAAAAAAGTCAGGCCCAGATAAACGTTCCCTTATTGTTCCACCTAAGAGTCTGGAAGCAATCACGATGCCAATTCCATCAGGGATGACAAACTCAGAGTCATTTAAGGCTTTGTAAAAATCAGGATCTTTGAAACTCAGCATCAAAGAGTGAGGATTCAAGCAAAAAAGCGACACGGGCCCTTTATTTACCTCCGCTGCATAAATCACTTTTCTTATGAGCTCCATTTTATCTTCAACATTAACTTGAATACCAAAAATGTTTTCCTTCATTTTTTATCCTTTAGAAGCCTTTTCGATCAAGGTTTTGTAAATACTCTTTAAAATCTCAAAATTTTTCTCTTTTGTGTACTTTTCTTCGTATACCTTACGAGCATTTATGCCCATTTGTCTGGATGCACTATCGTTTTTGTTTAACCACTCAATTTTTTTTGCTAAATCGTATGGATTCCCGGGTTCGAAAAGTAAGCCCGTCTTTCCATCCTGAACCAACTCCTCAAGTGCACCGATTTTTGACGCAACAACAGCCTTACCACAAGCATAGGCTTCAACTGCTACAAGTCCAAATGTCTCATACCAGATCGACGGGACTATCAAAAACTTCGATTTTTGAATATATTTAATAACTTCCTCATGCTTTTTTCTGCCAAGTAGCTCAATTTCAGTAAGATCCGAATTGACTATCTCCCTAGACATACGTTCTCTTAGTGGTCCATCACCAATCAGTTTTATCTTTATCCCTGAACCTTTTAACAACTTAGCAGCTTTTAAAATTAGGAGAACCCCCTTCTCTTCTGAAATTCTTCCAACATAAAGGACATACCCGGCATCTCGCTCTGGGATAATAGACAAATCAAGTATAAAGTTAGGTTTTACTACAATTTTATTACAATCTATACCGTACTCGGTAAACTTTTTCTTTTGAAACTCCGAAACGGCAATATAAAGATCAACCCTGCTATCCCAAGTACCTATTTTGCGATGGAGTTGCTCAGCAAGTGCAACGGGAAACGTCAAGACTCTTGAGTTCCTGTAGCAACCGTATTTAATTGACTTAAATTCAGACTTTCTAAGGCACTCTTCACAGACTTTACCTTCTCTAAGCAACAACCCATTAGAACAAAACATTCTGTAGTTATGTAAAGTTTGAACAATAGGTACTCCCTCTTCCTTACACGCATAATATGCCGAAGGGGATATCAAATACCAAATATTATGAAAATGTGCTACGTCAGGCTTTTCAGTTCTAATTATTCGTTTGACATCATTGTAAGTCTTCCACGACCAAATTCCAGCCACCCCCGAGAGAATTGTGCGCAGCCCTGTCATCTCATCATTGTGCCTCGTGTACGTAAGAACTGAAGCACCATTTTCCTTGAGCATCTCATATTCTCTTCTGAAAACAATGTCCTCCCCTGACGGTGCAGAAGACTTATAAAAGTTATGTATAATCAGTATCTTCATTGTTGATATTTTAACACATCGCTATAAACTTCCTTGAGAAAAGATCCTTTCCCACTCCATGAATACATTCGCTTTGCATGTGCTCTCGCATTTTCCCCCATTGTTAGCCTTAGAGTAAAATCACTTGCAAAATTTACAATTCCATCTGCAAGTTCATCAACAACTTGGCTTACGCCGTTAGCCTGTACTTTGATACCACAGTTGTCGCAAACCATCTCTCCTGGACCTCCAACATCAAGACAGATGACTGGTAAGCCATTAATCATCGCCTCTAAGACAACCATCCCTCCTGCCTCAAAAGAAGGAAACAAAAACACATCTGCCTCAGACATATATTTTAAGACATCGCTACGTGGGAGTTTCCCTGTAAAAGTAACAAACTGCGTAATACTAAATCTTTCGGTCATCTCTTTTAATCGCTTTCTCAAAGGGCCATCGCCTGCTATTATTAATTTCATATTACGTACTTTATTAAGAGCTTTATAAAAAGCCATAATTGCAAGGTGAAAGCCTTTGATAGAAATCAAGTTTCCCGCAGAGTAAAATATTATAAAATCTTTTTTTGCATGTTTTGATTCCGCTAGACTTTGATCAATACTTTGATCAATCCCAACAGCACATTGCACCAGTATTTTCTGCTGATTAACAAATCGAAATGGAAACTTATCCCTTAAACTTTCCTTTATCAGAATTATCTTTCTTGCTCTTCCTATTGTGATCCAATAAAGAGGGTTGCATACCCTTGCGAGTGTTATAAGCATATTCTTTGTAAGGTCGCTCATATAACTCTTGAAGTTACAATGAAACTCTAAAGGCACTAGAGAGTTACTGCCAACAGGACCCCAAATGAACGGGATTGGGAATAGAGCAAAAAGTGAGTGGAACCAGTCGTTTACAAAAGTAATATGATGCACCAAATCAAAATTAACCTTTTTATGCAATTTGTACCCATAATAAAAAGCCAAAAATTGCCACAAGAAATAATACAAATGAACCCCTCTTTGCCCTTTTTTCCAAAACCTTATCAACTTCGGATAATCAACACAAATAAAATGCATATGAGGTTCTGGGGTCTTTTTAAGGGCGCCCTCAATAACTTCTCTGTTATTTCCTCTCGTAATTACCCACACATCAGCAAAACGAGCAATTTGTTTTACCCAATTCCATCCAACGCCGGGTTCCGAGCCTTTGTTAGGTTCACACGCATATGCCACGGCAAGAACTTTAACCCTATTCATATTGCTTTAAAACAATACTTAGCATTTGCCTGCGGGCAATAGCACAAGATGACAATAGTTCCTCTCCATCCTGAAAAAGTGCCATATACAAAAGGTAAAGTAGTACAAGATCATCCTTATTTAGAGGCTGTGATTTAATTAAATCATTATTTTCAGTTAAGCCATCAATTACTTCCCTCAGTAAACGCTCTCCACGGAGCTTTCTAAGCAAGAAATTCGTCTGAAAATAAAAATGGATCAAATCAAAACCGAAGGGCAACTCCATACCTGCCGATTCCCAATCATAAACAAATATTCTTTCATTTAACGGATCTATATACGTATTCCACGGTACAAAATCACCATGCCCTAACGAAAGTAAGACAAAATGGCTTTTGAGTCTCTTCTCCACCAGATTAAAAGCAGCCTTAATTAGCTCACTAAAAGGTTCGTGATAGCTCTCTGTTTTATGTTTCATAGAATGGAATAAGTCAGTATCCTGAAAAGTCTTTATAACTTGTGTGGCATCCCTTAATGAAATTAATACTCTCCTGTACAAGCGTGAGAACTCGACATTTCCAGGTTTAAAATTCTGAAAAGGAACAGGAGTCTCTATCATAATGTAATTATCTTCAACTTCACCTTCGTAGAGGAGAGAAGGAATTAAAAAAGAGGGTTCGTCATTAGATTTCGAAAAAACATTCATCAAAGCCCTAAGAATTCCTGCCTCATTTGCTAACTTCTTCTTAGCACCAGGCGTCTCAGCAATTTTACCAATTCCAATTAACTGGGCTTCTGTCGTAAAAATAAAAATAATAACTTTTGAATAAAGACTATAAGGATTTACATACAACCCCAGTTCAATATCTCTCCTTCCCATTACCTGAAAAATTACTTCTTTTATTAACGTCCCCGTTCTGTCCAAACCTCCGCGTAAAGGCCTGGAATCAATGGTTGGCAATAATTTTTCTAAATTCAAACGAGATAAGGTTCTAATAGAAAATTTAAAAGTCTTACCTAAAACACTATACGGTGAGTAAAGTGCAAAGACTCTGTTTAAAAAAGATGACTTGCCAGGTATGAGCCACCTACAATTTTTTCTGGACGGCAAAACCAAATAATTATTATTCGCACTTATATACATACTATTTTTGAAAAGCCGAAAATTTTCATTACGTTGCGCAATTGTGCTTAAAATTCCTCGCGAAACCTCTTGGATAACATCTTCAAGCGGAGTATAAGCAGTATTAACCATTATAGCACCGCTAATTTTCTCCACCAAGGTCCTGTACGATTCAAACTGTCTCTTAAGTTCTGATAATGGTAATTCACTCTTACGTTGATAGGTAATTTCGGGTGTACTATCAAGATATACAGTTACGTCCGGTTTCGGGACTATTTTCTTGAATAAATTTAAAATCCATTTAGGCAGCTTAATCCTCGACCGATAAGGATCAACGACAGTATCATAAAAATACCTATCAAAGAAAACGAATGAATTTCTAACCAATAATGGGCGAACTTTTAAAAAATACCCTAATGTAAAATCAATCATGTAATAAAATAATCTAACTAACGACCCCAAAAAACCAGAAGGCTTACTGACGTGAGGGTCACTCACGGGGGTTTGGTCTTGTACATTCCATTTTGACGGCCTAAATAGGTATTTAAGCGGTGGTATCAATCCAGGTCGCCAATGGAATACTCGATGTTTATCTGAATGCATCACCTTTTTTATAGTATTGAAAACTCCGTTTAGGACAGTAGTTTTACCAACACCGTCAGGGCCTATAAATGCGATCATTTTACCTGTTTTTTTTATAATTCTTATATACATTTCGAAATAAACGAATTTAGTAAAGTTTTTTAATACCGAAAATGGCCTCGTGAAAAAAGCTTTGACTACACAATAGGAAATAACCTCCATTCTCAAAAGTAATGCATCGCTTAATTTACGTGTATCCAATAGGTTATATAGTTCCCTGCCAATCCTTTTACCGAAAAGCAACGCAAGCTCATCCATGAATCCATCTCGGTTCTTCAGAAAAGCACTAATTATCCTTTCTTCATATTTTTGTTTGTAAAAACCTCCGTTGACAATAGAATGCAGCCAATACACTAAGCTAACATGCAAATCTGAAGAACGATAGAATCCTCTTTCCCACACCCTTTTCTCCAAAATCCTATTTCCGGGTAAATACGGAACGCCCCGAAACTCCACATTATTAATAATTAAATCAATAACCAAAGAATTGATTGAATTATCACGGAAAGAAAAAAATTGTAGTGATACTCCATATTGCCTTTGCCATTTATTGAACAAACTAAATCCAAGCTCTAATGCAGCACTGATTATCAGTTCCTCACATATCTTAACGTCTGTTTCAAGAATCAAAATATCAATGTCGCTCACTGAGGCTGTATCCGGCAAATACTCAAAGTTCTTTAAAATACAATACTCAACTCCACTTTCATTAAAAGCATTTAGCACTTTTATTAGGAAATCATCAGTACTACTCATGTGCCATAAAACTCCGTTGCCGTAAAACCCTCGTAACAGTATAAACGGGTTGCAACATAGCAGCGCCCGCGAGGTATGTTAAAGTGTTCAAATACTTTCCTGTTGCATAATTATATGCTGCCTTTTTATAACAAAGCTTAGCAAAATCCTTTCGGTAACTATTTAAAGTGACCAGAATGGGTCTATCTTTACTTTTTCTCAAAAACTCCTCAAGTGTTGGCTCCGGTTCACCATTTCTTCTTGCAAACATACACTCTCTGCACCATTTATACATTATTCTCTGCTCCATATACCTTTGAACCGAAATAGAACCCTCATGGATTCTAGCCATAACAAGTGGTTTAGGAACTTTTAAAATTATATTGCCCTGCTCTGCAATCCTGTTCCAAAGGTCTATGTCCTCTGCCTGTTTAAATTGTGCCCTATATAAACCTACATCCAAAACTGTACCTTTGTGCATCACGACACTCGACGGATTCACTGTGATAGGAATATTATTTTTTAAATGTAATTGAAATTCTTCTAAGGTGACTGGACCTTCACGATTTATGCCTATTATTTTTTTCCCAGGGTTGATATGATAGTAATAGCTTCCCAAAACTTTGATGTATGGATGCTCACTTAGAAAATTAACTTGTATTTCTAACTTTTTTGGAAGGAATAAATCATCAGCATCAAGTCTCGCTATCCATTCGTATCTGGATTCTAAAATCCCTCTGTTTATAGACCCGCATCTACCGGTATTTTCTTGATGAATAACTCTTATCCTGTCGTCTAACTGCGCATATCTATCAACAATTTCAGGGGTTTCGTCGGTAGAGCCATCGTCTACAATAACAAGTTCGAAATCTTTGAATGTTTGGTGTAGAACACTTTCAATAGCCTCTCCAATATACTTTTCACAGTTGTAAACGGGTATGATTACACTTATTCTCATTGCGGCCTCCTTTCAAGGTATTTGTTTCACTCATTCGCCCCACAGTGCTGTATATGTGAGCGTACACAATAATAATAGAAAAAACAGGAGAAAACCTCTCAATTCCGGTGGATACGAAACTAGTTGCTAAAGTGGAAACCATTAAGCTTATCAAGATGAACCTCATTTTCATCTCAGTCTTTAACAAATTTTTAATTGTCAAAATCACAACCAACATAAGAGGAACTGTTCCTATGATCCCAACAGATACCAATGCCTCAACCCATGCATTGTGTGCATCTCCAATATTTAAACCAGAACCCCACCAGTCCCGAAGGAGAACTCTACTGCCAGTTACAAACCCATAACCTAAAAAAGGTCTTGCAATTATTGGGCCTTTTAGATTTTCCCATGTTTCAACTCTAAAACTTAAGTTTTTAAAAGTTTCAGGTTCTCTGACAATAAAGCTGATTACATCCTGCCTTATAGATGGAAAAGCACTAAGTATACTTACGATAACAAAAACAAAAAAACCAAGAATAAAGTTATACCTCTTACTTTTGATAAAAAAGGGAGATATAACTAAAATGAGCATAGTTGCAAAAATTGTGCTTCTCGTCCAAGAAAGTAATACTAAAGCCCAACCAAGTAAGAATAGGCAAGTATATACAAAACCTTTAAGAAATTTTTTGTTATCTAAAAAGAGCTCATAAAGCGTATATATAATAACAAAAGTACCAGCAAATCCAAAATCTGGATTAAACGGAAAGCCGCCTGCTAATCTGTATGGACCAGTATACCCTCCATAACCAACAACAAACGGACTAGCAAAATACATTACAAAATTGTATAGAGCTTTAATAATATAAAATACTATTAGTACATTTAGATAATAACCTTCGTACTTCTCTTTGGAAATAACAATAGTTAGAAACAAAACTCCAGTTATGAGTTGATACGCTCTAAACAGAGTCAACCATGGGCCTGGAGAATAAATGGCCGTTGCAAAGCAAATGAAAGAATATATAAACATCCATAAAAGGGCTCCTTTTATTGGTATATTGCCAATAGGCCGCTTTTTTTTTAACATGCGGTAAAAAATATACGAAAATACTCTTAAACCAACAAAAATCCAAAGTGTAATCTCAACTATAGAATTGGTATCAAATTCCATCATTAAGGCGCTTTCTGGCGTTCTTAACGATTCTGTTGGAAAAATCTTTATAGGACCCCATATAACTAAAATAAATAATAATAAGTCAATAATTCTCGTCATTGCTAAAAGGCTCTGGTTTTAGTTTTGCAATTAAGGCATCAATCATATAACGGAACTCAAGCCTGAGCAACATTTGTAATGCCCTCCTGATTTTGTATCCGTAGCGCAACAGCTGAACTTCCTTTGTAACATGAATTCCAAACAATTTGTAGAGATATTCCCCAGATTCAGATGGCATATTTTCTTTCTTAATGATCTTACGCCCGGTTTTGCTTCCACTATGAATGCGAAATGCCCCTAATACTGAAGGAAGATATCTAAATCTTGCTCCATATTTCAAAAATTTTAAATATAAAACAAAATCCATACCATAATAGCAGTCCTCATTAACCATACCCACTGTCATAAAAACCCCCCTTCTCCAACATACTGAAGATTGACAACCTACGTTTAATTCGCCTAAGAGGAAGGCTTTCCTGTTGAAAGACGCAGCAACAGCTTTCCGTATTATAGCATCATTCACGTCAATATAAAAGTAGTCTCCATAAATTACATCTGTCGAAGGGTGTTTTCTGAAACATTCTACGATCTTAAAAAGTGCCCCAGGCAAAAGTATGTCGTCCGCGTTTATCCACATTAAAAGTTCACCCGAGCATCGCGAAAATCCTTTATTCAACGCATGGGACTGCCCCTTGTCCTTTTCACTTACCCAATAGGCCAAGTATTTTTCATACTTTTTAATGATATCAACACTTCCATCGGTAGATCCACCGTCAATAATAATATATTCAAGGTTCGGGTAGTTTTGATTTAGAACACTCAAAATAGCTTTTTCTAAAAACTTACCTTGATTATAACTTGGTGTTACAATTGAAATTTTGGGAAATGCGGGGCTTTTTGAAAGCAATATCTTTTCATCAAATAACTTATTTGAAATAAAATGCCTAATCTCTCGCTCAAGCCTTCTATAAGCCATATTTACGTTATCATTATATATTCGCAAGTTCAGAAAAGCAATGTTATCCTTGTATCTTGCCAATATTAAATTTCAACCTTACCATAAAGGTAGCAAACACTGATGATATTGCAATAGCAAGAGCCTTACCCCATGCTAACCCCAACATACCGTAAACGTTGTAAAAAACAAACATAAACAAAATTTGTAGAATAAGCAATAATGACAGATACGACACATTGAAGTAAACATACCCAGTCCCAAGAAAGGTATAATATGGAATAATGGTTAGAAGCATAAAAACCTCAGCAATGAGAAATATCTCAATATATTTTATTGCCTGAATGTAAGTAGCTTCACCAAGCCAAAACTTAAATAGAAATGTTCGACTTAGGAAAATTAAGAGGATGAATAATACACCTGATCCAACAACAAATGTTTGTGCTTTTCTATATACTCCTGAAATATTTCGCTCCAGCTCAAATTTTTTTGATATAAGTGGGAACAAAAATCCACAAGCTGCAGCAAAAATCCCGTGAATAAAAAACATAACATTAATACCAATAAAGTAATAGGGAAGATTTGCAACTCCAGCTAATTTTGAAAAAATAAGTTTATCCAATTGATTTGAAAATAAGCCTGATATACTTTGGACCCACGCAAGGAGGCTAAATCCTCCGATTTCTTTGAGGACGCCGATATTAAAACCTGAAAATATATTTACATTTATGAACCTGAAATTAATATAAAAGTATTCAAAAATTACGCCAACGAGCGTTACAAGGAGTGTCGATATGAAAATAACCTTTAAACCGAAGCCCTTGTAAGCTAAAACGACATTAACTATAATTGGAATATTTCGTGTAACTATAGCAATTTGCGAAGAAATGTCAAACCTCTCGTATGCCTTCAGAATTGAAAATAAATGTTGTTCCATCATCCTCAAGCCTACGATTAAAAATTCCATAAAGATTGAAAACAAAAAAACAGGATAATACGCTGCTGATATGTTAAAAAAATTATGATTCTTAAGGTATGCCAATATCCCGACCCCAATGAGCATTATAAATACAAATATTGCGAGGGATAGTAACATCACATTATTGATTACATTCTTGATTTTTTCGAAGTTGTTAAGCGCCCTGTATTTAGAAACAAACTTTATGATCGAGGGACCGATACCGAAATTAAAAACACCTACGAACGAAGTAACGGAATTTATCAAGATCCAAATGCCATATTGCTCCGCACCAAGGTACTTCACGAAAACCGGAATACCAATTACCATTACAAATGGAACGCTAACCTGCTCTAATACAGGCCAGATGGAATTTTTATAATGCCTCAAAAACAATTCTCTAAAATGCTTTGAGCTGGTCTCTAACATTCAATAAAACTCACAAGTTCAAAGAATAGAATATGTTATTTAAACGTTCAAAGGTTTGTAACATACCACTCATACGTTTTTCTTATGCCCTCTTCAAGGCCCATTTTGGGATGCCAGCCTAATTCATTTATTTTAGACACATCTAATAGTTTCCTTGGCATTCCGTCGGGTTTCGAAGTATCATACATTATCTCACCGTTAAACCCAACAATTTCCTTTACAAGGTAAACAAGATCCTTCAATTTTATATCTCCACCTGTACCCACATTTACGAAATAATCCGGCGAGACTTTTCTCATATCCTTAGAATCCACATGCTCCATTAAGTAAACACAAGCATTAGCAAGGTCCTCAACATAGAGAAATTCTCTATAAACTTCTCCCGTGCCCCAAACTGTAACATAGTCCTTAGTAATCCCAAGGGATTTAAGTATACTTATTAAATCATCTTGTTTTTCAGAGTTAATCTCATTATAAAAACCGAATCCTAAAGGATACTTTTTAAAGTCTTTAACTAAAAGATCAAAAGAACCCTCTTTTAGAAGCTTTGCTAAATGGAATTTTCTTATAAGAGCGGGCAAAACATGCGCTGTTTCGAGATTAAAATTATCACCAGGACCATATAAGTTTGTAGGCATTACCGATATGAAATTCGTACCATGCTGTTCGTTATAATATCTGCAGAGTTTAATGGTTGAAATCTTCGCAATAGCATAAGGTTCATTGGTAGGTTCAAGAGCTCCTGTAAGTAGGTGCTCTTCTTTCATTGGCTGAGGTGCCTCTCTCGGGTAGATACACGACGAACCGAGGTTAAGCAATTTTTTTGATTCAAACCTGAAAGCAGCATTAATTACGTTTAACCCAATAGCAAGGTTATCATATATAAACTCGGCTTTATAGGTAGAATTAGCAAGAATACCTCCAACCTTTGCAGCAGCAAGGAAAACCCATTCAGGCCTCTCGTCCTCAAAAAATCGTTCCGTTTCGGCCTGCCTTCTCAGATCGAGCTCTTTTGAAGTCCTGGAGACTATGTTTTTGTAGCCTTCTTCTGAAAGTTTTCTGTAAATTGCGGAGCCAACAAGGCCTCTATGCCCAGCAACATATACTTTCAAATCCGCTTCACAGTTATTCATTTTCGCAGAAATATTATCTTACCCGTTCATAAAGACTGAAATCGTGCTTTGTATAGTAAAATCCCTTATTTTGAGAAATTTTCATGCCTTCTCCCACAGGTTCAAGCCCAGCAAGTTTCATATCATAATCTACCATTATTTTAACGAGTTCTTCAAAAGTAGTACGAGGCTGCCAGCCAAGTTTAGTTTTTGCTTTAGTAATGTCAGCCTGCAGAAATTCCACTTCAAGTGGCCTGAAATAACTTTTATCCACTTCAACTACCACCATCCCTGGCTTTAATACATTATCCCATCTCTTATGCACACTTCTCACTAAAGCCTTTTCGTTCTCCATTTCACCCTTCCAATCCAGTTCAATCCCAGCATATGCAAATGCAAGATTTACAAACTCTTTTACTGTGTGACTTTCTCCCGTTCCGATCACGAAATCGTCAGGTTTTTCCTGCTGCAGCATAAGCCACATTGCCTCGACGTACTCTGGAGCAAATCCCCAGTCACGCTTTGCATATAGATTGCCAAGATGGAGTTTGTTCCCGCCACCAGCTAACATATTCGCCAGTGCCCTTGTTGTTTTTCTTGTCACAAAGGTCTCTCCTCTTCTTGGACTCTCGTGGTTAAATAAAATTCCGTTACAAGCAAAAATACCATAACCTTCTCTGTAGTTAACCGTAGTCCAGTGCGCATAAAGTTTCGCTACCGCATAGGGACTTCTCGGTAAAAAGGGGGAATTTTCATTCTGGGGCGGCGACGCAACACCAAACATCTCAGACGATGATGCTTGATAGAACTTAGTTTTTACACCGCTCCTTCTTATTGCATCCAGTATCCTCATCGTCCCAAGTCCAGTAACGTTTCCTGTAAATTCTGGCATATCAAACGAAACCTTTACGTGGGATTGGGCACCAAGATGATAAACCTCATCAGGTTGAACCTTCCATATAATTTCAGTTATGATGCCAGGGTCTGCAAGGTCTCCATAGTGAAGAAATAACCTTCTATCAGGTGTATGGGGATCCTGATATATATGGTCAATCCTATGGGTATTAAAAGTGGAAGTCCTTCTTATTAAACCATGGACTTCGTAGTCCTTGCTCAACAAAAATTCAGCAAGGTATGAACCATCTTGACCTGTTATACCTGTTAATAAAGCTCTCTTCATATCGAACTCCTCATCTTATGAGTCTCTTTTAGGAGCTTCGAAAAACACATTTTAAAATTATACATTTATAAAACGGCTATTTCAACTATTTAGCTACAAAAATGTTGATTTTCCATCTATTTAGCATCATCATATACTGTTATGGAGGGGTGGCCGAGTGGCTGAAGGCGCACGATTCGAAATCGTGTATTCCCTTGGTCGGGAATCGTGGGTTCAAATCCCACCCCCTCCGGGCGAAAA
>Ga0209409_1002343_pt1 | contig 14206 bp, 13 predicted proteins | sample AD_JPNMR1_MetaG_FD_184424 | JGI IMG/M metagenome (GOLD analysis project Ga0209409, IMG submission 184424) | Active sludge microbial communities of municipal wastewater-treating anaerobic digesters from Japan - AD_JPNMR1_MetaG (SPAdes) (version 2) | ecosystem: Engineered > Bioreactor > Anaerobic...
TGAAAAAAAGCGCCGCTCCAAATCCTGCAAAAAAAGGATAATACCAATTAGATAATTTTCCCATGTGCCAGTTAAGAATTTGATAAATAATCGAAAAAGCAATCGCAGGATAAATTATTTCATCAGGTACAATCATATATTTCAAATCAGTCATAAATATAACAACCAAACAACTAACAATTAAAAGTTCGCAAAAAAGCAATAATATATTTTGAAGGTTAAAATTTGAAATTTCATTGAAAATTGAAAATTGAAAATTGAAAATTAAGAGAAATAACAAGCCGGTTATTGTTTCTATTATAGGATATTGCCAGGAAATAGGTTTTTTACAACCAGAACATTTTCCCCTTAAAAAAATAAAACTTAATACTGGTACCAACTCATACCATTTCAAAGTTTTACGACAATGAGGACAATAAGAACGCCCAAAAATTGATTCTTCATTAGGCAAACGGTCAATTAAAACATTCAAAAAGCTACCAATACAAAGACCAAATAAAAAAATAAAAATATTAAAAAGTAAAGGCATAATAAAAAATCAAAATTACAAAAAATTCAAAAAAGATAAAGAGAAATTAATTATTTTTTACATTTACATTCCATTTTGATTTTTGATTTTTGATTTATTTTTTTACATTATTCCTGCTAAATTATAAATTGGTAGCAAAACAGCAGCAGCAACAAAGCCTACTCCTAATCCTAAAAAAACCATTAAAACTGGTTCAAGAAGGCTCATTAAATTACTCACCGTTGTATCAACCTCATTACTATAAAACCGAGAAAGATTCATTAAAACTTTCTCTAAATTTCCACTTTTTTCACCAGAAGCAATCATTTGAGTAAAAGTAGGAGGAATGATTTTTTCAAACCTTGAAAAACTTTCAGCAATCGTCTCTCCTCTTCTTACACTATCTCGAGCATTTTCTAAAATATTTTTGTACAATGAGTTTCCAATAACGATAGACACAGTATCTAAAGCTTGAACAATGGGAATCCCGCCCTTAATAAGCGTTCCTAAATTTTCAGCAATTCTAGAAAAATAAATATTTTGAAAAAGCGGGCCTAAAACTGGTAATTTAATTTCTATTGTATCCTTAGCAACCCTACCTTTTGGTGTCTTGAAATAATAAAAAAGACCTACCCCTATTCCCAAAAGTATAATCAACAATATCCAACCATAAGTATTCAGAAAATTAGAAATATTAAGAATCACTTTCGTTGGTAAAGGTAATTCAGTTCCCATCTCTTGAAACATTCCAGAAAGTCTTGGCATTACAAAAACTAAAAGAATTATTATTAAAAAAATAATTGCTACTATAACAAAAATAGGATAATACATTGCTCCTTTAATCTTGGAATTTAAAAGGTAATCTCTTTCTATATGATCAGCTAAATGTTCAAGAACTTTTTGTAAATTTCCAGCTATCTCTCCGGTTTTGACCATGTTGATAATAAAAGTAGAAAAAGTTTTTGGGTAACGAGCTAAAGCTTCAGAAAAAGCCATTCCGCCATCTACATCAGCAGCAATCTCAAGAATCTCTTGCGCCAAAAGAGGGTTTTTAGTTTGCTTTGATAAAACATTTAAAGCTTCAACTAATGGAACATTTGCTGAAACTAAAATAGAAAGTTGTCTAAAGAAAAAAACTAAATCTTTTGAACTTACTTTCCCTTTAAAAATCTTGATTTCTTTTTGAAAACCTTTTGTAACTTTTTCAACTTCTTCAATTCCAGTTACAATTAGATTCTGATGTTGCAAAATTTCAGTAGCCATTTCTCTACTAGGAGCTTCTACAACACCTGATTGAATTTCTCCTTGGGGAGTTCGTGCTCGATAACGATATTTCATAAAAAAATATAGAACGCGATCCCGAATTACGAATACATCCGAATATTCCAAATTTTCGGGTCATTCGGATGGAATTCGGATTTTTCGGATCGGTTTAATTCGGATATTATATTTTTAATCTTATTCTTAAATCTTTTGGATTGGGCGAGTATCTCAAAGCTTCTTCCAAAGTAATTTCATTTTGCATTACAAGATTTTTTAAAGAATTATTTAAAGATATCATTCCTTCACTACTGCTAGTAGAAATAACCATATCAAGTTCATGAGTTCTTTTTTCTCGAATAATGTTAGAAATTGCAGGAGTACTTACCATAATTTCACAAGCGGGAATTCTACTTCCCTGCTTTCGTTGAAGTAACCTTTGAGAAACTACTCCCCTTAAAACAGAAGCAAGTTGGGAACGAACTTGACTTTGCTGATTAGCAGGAAAAATATCGATAATTCGATCTACGGTTTGGGCGGCTGAATTTGTATGTAGTGTTGAAAAAACTAAATGACCAGTTTCAGCAGCAGTAAGAGCAATGGAGATCGATTCATAATCTCTCATCTCTCCTACCATAATTACATCAGGATCTTGACGCAAAGTAGAGCGCAAGGCGCGATGGAAATCTATTGTATCTCTTCCTACTTCTCGTTGATCAATAATACATTTATCTTGAAAAAATATATATTCAACTGGATCTTCAATAGTAATAATATGATCTTCACGATTATGATTAATCTCGTCAATTAAAGCAGCAAGAGTTGTTGATTTCCCATGACCAGCTGGACCAACTAACAAAACAAATCCTTGTTCAAGCTCGGCAAAACGATGAAGAGAAGTCGGTAAGTTTAATTCTTCAATAGTTCTAATTCTTGTAGGAATCAATCTTAGCGCTACCGCAATTACTCCTCTTTGAAAAAAAGCATTAACTCTAAATCTTGCTTTCTCTTTGTATTCATAAGAAAAATCTAATTCTTTTTTATGAAGAAATTCTTGTTTTCTTTCTTCGCCCAATATCAAAAATGCCAATTCTTGAGTATCATCTTTATCCAAAATCTTTTCCTCTTCCAAGGAAGTTAAAACGCCATCTATTCTTAGAGTTGGATATCTTCCAACTGAAAAATGAATATCAGATGCACCTACTTGGATAGCTGTTTCGAAAATTTTAGCTAGAAAATCTTTATAAAGCATTTTTGCAGAATTGAATAAAGTTAATTCGTAGAAATAACCGCATAAATCTGCTTATTATATTTCTTCCCTTATTTCTGTCTCTTTTAATACTTCTTCTAAAAAAGTTTCACCTTGAAGTACTTTTATAATACCATCCTGTCTTAATGTAATCATCCCCTGTCTTTGAGCTTCTTTTTCAATCTCTGCTTCTGACGCTTCTTCAAGGATCACCTTCTCCAATGCTCGCGTCACTGTTAAGATTTCAAAAATCCCTATTCTTCCTTTAGTACCTTTATTATTACAATGCGGACAACCTTTTGGTTTATAAATATAAAGCGAACTTGGGATTTTTATTTTTTTTCTTTCTTCTTCTGAAAGTTTTTCTATTTCTTCCCTAATAATCTTTTCTTCTTCTTTATTAGCTCTTACTTTCTCTTTGCAATCTGGACAAAGTCTCCTTACTAATCTTTGAGAAACAATAACTTTTACAGTAGTGGGAATTAAAAATTTCTCTACACCAAGATCAATTAATCGCGGGATTGCTCCAACAGCATTATTGGTATGAAGAGTGAATAAAACTAAGTGACCAGTAAGTGCAGCATGAGTAACCAAGTCTGCCGTTTCTCTATCTCTTACCTCTCCAACCATAATAATATCTGGATCTTGCCTTACTATTTGTCGCAAACCAGTAGCAAAAGTATAGCCAATTTCTGGCCTTACTTGGCTTTGATTTACTCCATCAATCCAATATTCCACTGGATCTTCTAATGATAGGATATTAACAGATTCAGTATTTAATTGACGCAAAATTGCATATTGAGTAGTTGTCTTTCCACAACCAGTTGGTCCACAAAAGATTAATGAACCATAAGGAAGTTTAGATGCTTTTTCTAAAATTTCAAAGTTCTTGCCGTAAAGGCCAAGTTCAGAAAGAGTTTTAATGCCAGTTTCTGGATCAAGCACTCGAATAGCTACTTTTTCGCCTTGAGAAGTAGGAAAAGTAGCTACTCTAAAATCAATTTTACGGTTAGCAATAACTGCATGAAATCTGCCATCTTGAGGAATTCTTGTTTCATCGATACGTAAATCTGACATAATCTTAATTCTAGAAACTACTGACGGTAAAAGCTTTTTATCTAAAAAAAGACTAGAATATAACACTCCGTCTACCCTAAACCTTACTCGTAATCTATCTTTAAATGGTTCGATGTGAACATCTGAAGCTCTTCCTTCAATTGCGTGACGTAAAATAACAGCAACTATTTTTGAAATAGGAGCTTCCTCTATTACTCTTTCTACTACCGAGGTTGGTCTTCGTCTTTTTTCTCCTTCTCCTTCTTCTTTTTTTTCCAACTCTTCAATCGCTGTTTTTACTTCTTCTTTTAAGGTACGATATTTTTTTAAAACTTCATTAAATTCAGAAGGTAAAATTAAATAAACTTTAACTTCAATACCTTTTTGCTTTGCAATAAAATTAAGAGCAGACTGTGAAGAAAAATCTTCGGGATTAATCATTCCTACTTCAAGTAAATGATCCTCTCTTTTGAGCGGAATAAGTTTATAATGTCGAGCCGCCTCTTCCGATATTTCCTCAAGAGTTGAAGTGGGAATGTCTTCTGGAATTACTCGACGTAATGGTATTTTATAAAAATTACTTTTCTCTCTAAAAAAATCTTGCTCTGGTATAATACCTTTTTCTATAATTAAATCTTCTATTGATCTTCCTTCTTTTTCTGATTCTTCCTGAAGTTCAGAAAATTTTTCTTTAGATAAAAATTTATTATCAATAAGATATTGAATAAAATCTGAAGGCATAAACAATTAAAACTCTAATCTTAATTTTAAATCCTAAAAATATCTAAATTCTAATTTTTTAATATTCCAAATCCATATTTGGAATTTGGAATTTGGGTTATTGAGATTTATTTGGGATTTTGAATTTCGTGCTTTGAATTTATCACTCTATTGGTGCAAATGGATTTGAACGACCAGTTTTCTCAGGAGGAACAGCTGGCGTTTGTAAAAAAAAGTTAGGAGCAACAGGAGCTAAATTTTTAAATGATGGTTCTTCAATTTTTTTTAAAATTTCTTCCATTTTTTGTAATTCTTCTATCGTTAAACCAGCTGTTTCTTTTTGGGGAATAATTTCGTTTTCTGGAATTTTTTGAAAAGCAATAAAGTATACTATTAACGTTAAAGTTATTATCGGAATAATTATCCAAATTACCCAAAAAGGGAAAGATTTCTCTTCTTCGTTTGTTGTTGGTGTAAAAGAAATAGCCATAAATTTAGTTAAATTAGTTTGATTTATTTTATTTTATTTTATTTTATTTATTGGTTATTTAATGGGTTGTTCTTCAGATGACGCTGTTTCTTGAGAAGACGTCGGTGCTGTTCTGGTATAAGTATTAACCTTTAAAGAAAATGTATAACCTTTTTCTGCTACTTCTTCTGGTGTTCGAGGTGATTGAAAACTTATGATTTCAACATCTATTAAGTTTAAATTCTGCGCTAAAGCTCCAAGATAATTTTTAAAAGCAGAATAACTACCGCTTACTTTAAGGTTCAAAGGCAACACCCCTAGTTTACTTTTTGGATCTGCTTGCCAATTTTCAAAAGAAATATCTTCCATTATCATTCCATTTTGATCAGCCAGCGCCTCAAACTGAATAAGTTGAAAAATAATGTCTGGTTCTTCTGACAACATCTGGCTTATTTTCTGAAAATCTTCTTTTTTTGCTTTATATTTCTCGGAAACATCTTTAAATTTTATTAATGTACTTTGTTTCTGTTCGAGCGTTTTTTGCAAAACTAATATATCTTTTTGTGTATTTTTTATTTCTAAAATAGCTGGGTAAATTAAAAAGTAAGCAACAAGAAAAATAATTATTGATAAGCCTAAATAAATATAATTTTGAATGTTTTTTTGATCGGCCATATTTTTTAGCTTTTAAGAATTCACAAAAAGTTAATATTTTATTATATTTGGGTCTAGGGTAATTTTTATTTGGAAACCTATTCCTTTTTCAGAGAAAGAAAGACCGCCAACTTCAACTTTTTTAATTTTGGGATCTGATTTAAAGATAGACACTTGCATTGCTAAAGCTGGAGCATTAGAAGAAATAACGCTTAATGCAATTGTATTATCTTTTGCATTAAAATTAAAATTAGAAATTTGAACGTCAGCATAGGTATCTTTTTCTAAAACATCAGTAAAAATATTTTTTGCTTGAATATGATAATTCAAAAGAGGTTCTACTTTTTCAAAGTTTGCAATGCTTGATTGCATTTCTTTTTCTAAACCAGGATCTCTTTGAGTATTAATTTTTTCAATTTCTTTTTCTGTATTTGCAATTTGACTTTGGAGGGAAGAATTATAAATTTTTAATCCCCCAAAAACAAAAATTAAAAACAAAATCGTTCCTGCCAATGTTAAGGAAATTTTATCAGGTTTAAATTCAATTTTTGCTGTTTCTTTTTTATTAACAGAAATAGCCATAATATATCAATATATCAAAACACAACTCTTAATTACGAATACATCGAAATAGCTTTAACGAATAGACATATTCGATAAAACCTAAACTTTATTGGGATGGTGTTTTTGGATCTATTCGGATTGCTTCGAACCGCTTTATTTCGGATATTATATTTTAACAACATTTTGATTTTTAAGCAAGTCTCTTTTTTACAAATTTTTTATATATTATTTTTTTTCTTCAAACTCTCTAAGAGCCAAACCAACAGCCGTAGAAAAACTTGGTCCTATTTCCTCTATTACGCTTTTTAAAACTGGCGGAAAATCTATATTTCCACTAAGAAATGGATTACCTATTATTGTTTCTTTTTTTAATTTTGAAGAAATATAATCAGTAAGTCCTGGCATTTTAGCTGTACCACCAGAAAGAATAATTTTTTGAATTTCTCTTTTTGGGTTATGAGAAACATATGTATTCATTGCTCTTTCTATTCCAAAGATTATTTTATCCACTACCGGTGTTAGCGCCGAAGCAGCTATTCCTCCTACTTCCTTTTTTAATCCTTTTTCTTTTTGAAGAGCTTCAGCGCGTTCGAAAGAAATACTTAATCTCTCAGAAAGACTTCTTATAAAGCTAAAACTAGAAACTTCTACACTAGAACAAAGCCTAATAAACCCTTCATCTACAATATTAATACTAGTAACTTTACCACCAATATCTACTAACAAGACTGGACTCTTGTCTTGACCAACTAGCGCTCTGACTTGAGCAAAATTTTCCATCTCTAAAAATTTAACCACCAATCCAAGATCCTTGCCTATATTTGCATATTTTTCAATGATTTCTTTTGGAACAGCTACTAAAAGAATTTTTATTTTATCATTTTGAGATAATTCTTTTCCCTCAATTATAGTCCAATCAAGAACTACTTCGCTTACTGGTACTGGAATATATTGATTTGCTTGAAATCTCACTGCCTCAGGAATTTCTTCTGGTTCCATTGAAGGAAGATCAATAACAGTAAAAAAACTAGAAAAAACAGGCAAGGAAAAATTGGCCTCTCTTGTTTCAATTTTTGCTTCTTGAATAATTTTTTTAATAATATTCACAATCCTATCTTCAGAAAAATTAAGAAAATTGTTTTCTGTGGATATTAATTCATTTTTAAAAACGGGAGATTGATACTCTCCATAGTTTTTTAATTTTATCACTTTTCCATCTTTTTGAAGTTCAACAATTTTAACTGAAGCTGTCCCTATATCAATGCCCAAAATTGATGGTGATTTACGAAATAGCATAAAAAATAGAATTTTAAATGACCGATTTTAAATTTTAAAATTTAAACATTTTAAAATTCATTTTCTTCTTTAACATATTCGTTTTTATAAACAAAAAAAGGCGAAATGAAAGAATAGTTTTCATTAAGCAAAATTGAAAATTGAAAATTTTAATTAATATTATATCATTTTTCTTTTAAAACGGCAAAATTTATTTAATATAAACTACTCCTATTTGATCAGCTGAAGTTACTCCTCTAAGATCAATACAACATTTTAAATTTGCCTGATCTTCTTTTGAGAGAGTATTGTTTAAAACACCAAGCAATGCTTCCATTTGAATTTCAAAGGGGTTATTTTGAGAAAAATAAATTGAAAAACCTGGTTCTGTTCTTGCTATAATCTCTAATGATGAAATTTCTACTTCTTTTACGGGAATCTGAAATTTTTGAAGTTCTTCTTTAAGGAATTTGATATTTTTCATTATATCTTCCTGAATAACTTCTTCTCCTAAATTCACTTCTGTTATTTCTGGGTCTACAATTAAAAATTTATTTTCTTCTTTTGGTATTTCTTGAAAAATTACTCCATCGTCAGAAATAGAAAAACAGGAATTATTTTTTACTTCAAGACAAAAAATCCCAAATTCTTCTCTTTTTTGAAACTGAACAGAAATTGAATTTGGAAATTTTTTCTTGATAAAAACTTCTCTAACCTGAGGGAAAGTTTTTTCAATTTCTTTTGAAATATTCGCTTTGTCTAAAAGAAAAAAATTTCGATGGTCAATTAATTCTTTTATTTTTTGCACTATTTCGTTTTCTTCAGTCCCTATTTCAATATTTTTAATTTCAAAATATGGTGTTTTTAAGAGTAAATATGAAAGACTACCAAAAAATATTAAAATTAATACTAAATCCCAAAACCATTTCTGTCTAAAAATGGATTTTCTTTTTTGAGAATAATATCTTTTTTGAATTGTATTAATTTTTGATTTTTGCATTTTGATTTATTTTATATTTTCCTTTTCTTTCTTCTAATTGTTTCAATTATCCAATCGCTAAAATAAAAGATTGAAAGAGGGAAATCTTGTGTTTTAATATATTCTTTTTTTTCTCCGCCAAAGCCCATTTTAAATAAAGTTGGTCCTGCCCATGGATGGTTTTTGTTTTTAAAGGGATCAACATATCCCCAAAAATCGAAACACTTACATCCTCTTTTTTTTGCCTCTTTGATTGCTTCCCAAATAATAAGATAAGGAATAGAAAATTTCGAATATTTTTCATTTGAAGCTGCTTGATGGTAAAAAGCAACGCCTGACCAAAAAATAATTAAAGCCCCAGCCGCTATTTCATTTTTATATTTTCCTAAAAATAATATTGTTTCTTTTTCTTTTAAAAAGGTATCGAATTCATTTTTTATAAACCCTGAAGAAAACGGAACAAAATCTTGTCTTTTTGCCACTTTTTGAGTTAAGGCATTGTATACTTCAATATCTCTTAAGTCTTCACTTTTTTTAACAAAGATATCCGGATTTTTTGAAGTTTTTCGAATCAGATAACGGGTGGTTTTTCGCATTTTTGCCAATAATTCTTCTTCAGAAGGAAGAATATTAAGTTTCCAAGTACTTTCATACGCATTAGCATGCATTGGAGCATTTTTAAAACCAAGATCCTTAAAAATTTTTCTATTTTCTTCGTTATCTTCAAGTAAAGGATTCATTCTTATAAAACTAATTTTTTCCTCTTTGCCAATTCTCTTTAATTCTTCCAATAAAACTTTTAATATCTTTGATTTGGGATTTGGGATTTTGGATTTGGGATTTTTTATTGTCGGCCCGTGTTGAATAAGCAAAAAACTTCCTCGTCGAGCTACTATTTTTGAAACTAAAGCTAAAGCAACGAGATTTGAGTCTTGAATTTTAAATTTTGATCTCTCACCACTATATATCCCCAATCTCCAAATTTTATTTCCCATTTTTTCTTGAAATTCTCCCCAGTTCCAAGACTGGAGGAAGGTTTTATCTTCGATATCATTAAAAAAATTTTCCCAAGTATCTTTATCGTTTATTTCTTTAACAGAAAACATAAAAAAATTTCCAATAACTAATTTTTAAAAATATAAATTATATTTTTTATATTATTTTGAACATTTATTAATTTGGCACTCATTGAGGTTTAAAAAGGTAAATCTTTTTTCATCTTTTATCTGTCTAAGGTAGGCTTGAAAATTAAAAATTAAAAATTTTAATTATTTCTTCTACTATTTCTTCCGCATCTCTTTTTGTGATTTTAATGCCTGTGGGCAAATTTAACATTGTTTTTGCCACTTCTTCGGCTTTTTTGCAACTTCCTTTTTGGTATTGCATTTTATCTAAATCAGTGCCTGGCGGAACAATTGGTGAACTATGCCAACCATCATCTAAGAGAATATTTTTTTCTTTTAATTTTTCTCGAACATCATTAGCATTTTCAATAAAAATCGAATATCGCATATAAATTCTTTCAGCGTTTTTATTATTCGCGCAAATTCGCACTTGAAATTTGTCCTGAGCCTGCCGAAGGATTCGCGTAAATTCGTGATTATAAATCTCGGCAATCTCCTTTCGATGTTTATTAAATTGCTCTAATTTTTGAAATTGATTTAGAGCCATTAGCGCCATTGCATTTGGCATTCTTTTGGGAAAATATTTTGCTAATTTTCCTTTTTTTTCTTCTGGATAAACCGACGGCGATAAAATTTTTAATTTTTGTTTTAAAAATAAAATCCCTTTTCCAATCGCTATATTATATAAAGGCAAAGCAATAGCAAAAGAAATTGGATGTAGAATTTGCTGGAAAATCCAAGGTTTTGAAGGAAAATCAAGGTTTCTTTGAAATCGTTCCAATTTTTGACCTATCTGATTATTATTCGTCACTGCTATTCCGCCCCAAACTGAAGAAATTACTTTATCTCTGCCAAAACTAAAAAAAGCTACATCGCCAAAAGTTCCCACTTTTTGATTTTGATATTCTGCTCCTAAAGAATGAGCGCAGTCCTCAATTAAAAACAAATTATTTTTTTGACAAAGTTCTTTAATTTTTTCAATTTCTGCGGGCATTCCAAAAGTATGTTGAATTATCACTGCTCGACTATTTTGAGTAATTTTTTTCTCAAGGTCTTCAGGGGATAAATTTAATGTTTCATTAATATCTACAAATACTGGTTTTGCTCCCAAGACTAAGATTGGATTTACTGCAGCATTGCAAGTAAAGGCTTGAAGTAGAACTTCGTCTCCACTTTGAACACCAATAGAAGCTAAAATTGCCAGCATTGCCGAGCGACCACTATTAAAAGAAAAAACATAATTCACTCCAAGATATTTTTTAAATTCTTCTTCTAATTTCTTAATTTCTTTTCCTTCTTGCCACTTAAAAGGTTGAAAAAACAATTTCCATGCTAAGCTAACATCATCTTTTTCAGTATTTGGAGAAAAGGAAAGAGAAAGAGGAAACATAAAAAACAATTTTCAATTTAAAATTTTATATTAGATTTTATATTAGATTTTATATTAGATTTTATATTAGACATTGGGGCAACTTTTATTCACTATTTTTTCTTTTATTTTTTCATTAATTCTTCCCTCAATTAAAATTACATTTCCTTTTTGAAGATATGGCCCAAGTTTTTCCAAAACTTTTTTAGTTTCTGACAAAAAAATAATTTTTTCGGGTTTCATTCCTGCTTCCTGAGCGCCCAATGTTAATTCTTCAAAATAATATGGTGTTGTAATAATTGCAAAATCAAATGTTTCACCAATTTTTCTTCCAATATTTTTATGAATGGCTGGTGCAGATTTACCAAGCTCGATAAGACAAGGCATTAAAAGAATTTTCTTTTCATTCTCAAAATTTTTTAAATAATCCATTGCTGCCATAACTCCTTCGGGATTTTGACTATAACTGTCATCAATAATAATTGCTCCATTTTTGCTTTCTTTTTTTCTTAAGGAAGTCTCAGATGGTTGAAGTTTTGGAGCAATTTTTTGAATTTCTTTTAAAGAAATTCCTAATTTTAAAGCACATGTTGCTGCTCCTAAAAAATTTTCCACGTTTTGTTTACCCAAAAGATTTAATCTGATTTCTGTTTTTTCTTTTTTAGTTACTAATTCAAATTCAATAAAATCTTTTGTCTCATTAATATTTCTTGCAAAAACATCAAAGTCTCCTTCGTAAGCTGAATAAAGATATTTTTGTACCGTAGTTCTTTGAGCTAATTTTTGACATTCTTTATTTGTAGCATTAAAAATAGCGATTCCATCTTTTGGCAAAGAATTAATTAATTCATATTTTGTTTGAACAATATTTTTCAAGCTTCCAAAAAGAGAAATATGTTGAGTGGTAACGCCTGTTAAGATTCCAATTTTGGGATGAACTATATCGCAAATTGCTTTAATTTCTCCTTTCCTATAAGCAGCCATTTCGCAAACAAAAATTTGATGTTTTTTATTTAATTTTTGGAGAACTGTTCTTGATACTCCCATTTCAGTATTGTTGTTTCCTTCAGTTTTTAAAACTTTATATTTTTGAGACAAAATCTGAGCTAAAAATTCTTTAGTTGAAGTTTTGCCATAAGAACCTGTAATACCAATTACTGTTAGTTTTGGAAAATTTTTCATTTTTCCTCCGGCTTTTTTAATAATCCATTTTTTGGCAAAAAAGGTTGGAATTTGAACAATCTCAACACAGAAAGTCATAAATAAGGGGAAAAAAACTTCAAGGATTAAAATAGTAAGAGAAAAAATGCGAGTTTCTAGAGATTGATTTGGAACAATTATTAGTGTTGTTTCTAAAAGAAAAGTTAAAATAAAAAGTACTAGCATTTTCGAAGTAAATTTAGGCAGGGACCATTTTCTTTTTAAAAGTAAATACAAAGAATAAATGCCAAGAGTAAAATAAAAAACAAAAGTAAATATTTCAAATAAAGCCCCGTCAAGTATTTTCAAAAGCAATGGTGAAAATAAAAGCAAAGTCAAAGCAAAGATAGAAACTTTTGGAAATAAAATTTTTTTATTTTCTTGAATCCCGTCTTTAAACCTATCCCAACGATATTCTTTTAACTGCCAAAAATAAAGCCAAAAAAAAGTCCGTCGCAAAATATGCAAGAGCCAAAAAAAGAGAAAAGAATATAAATAAACATTCATAGGGTCTCATTCTACCAAAAATTATTAATAAAAAAAAGAAGAACTGTTGAGTTTTTGGAAAAAAGCAGTAATTATATAAATTTGAATCTTTTGAAAAATTATAATAAACTTTAAGCAAAAATATGCAAAGCAAAATTGATTTTAATAAAATAAAAATAGAAAAACTTTCTTGGCGTGATTTTCGAAGGGTAAAAGAGTTCCAGAAATATATAAATTCTTTAGTTGAAGAAGACGCAATGATTTCTTTAAGCCAAAAACAAACAATAGAAGAAAAAAAAATGTGGCTAGAAGAAAGTTTGCAAAATATTAAAGAAAAAAGAAAAGTTTTGTTAGTTGCGAAAGACGGAAATAAAGTTGCTGGCATTTCTGAGATTAAATTAAGAAAAGGGCGAGAAAATCATATTGGGATGTTTGGAATTTCAGTTAGAAAAGAATACCGAGGAAAAGGTCTTGGGACGAAACTAATGGCTGAAATTTTAAAAGAGGCAGAAAAAGAATTAAAACCAAGACCAAAAATAATTCGTTTATCGGTCTTTTCGGAAAACACAATTGCTCAAAATTTATACAAAAAGTTTGGTTTTCGAGAAGTGGCTAGAATTCCAAAACAATTAGAATATAAAGGTAAATTAACTGACGAAGTGGTAATGATAAAAGAATTATAAAAATTATTTTATAATATAAAAAACAGGATTTTGCAAAATCCTGTTTTTTATATAAGAACACAAATTACGCTCTCCACAATCCATGCTGGTTACAATATTCTCTTGCTTCAAATTTTTCTGCTTTAATTGCCTCAATACAAAATTCTGCTTCTGGTTTATCTCCCGGTTTTAAAAATTTTCGATAAGCTATACCATTGACACTAATCTCAATCCACTCAATATAGTGATTCTCTTCCATAGGATGAGGTATTGAACCAATTTTCACCTTAAATCCTCTGTTGGTTTTCTCTACTACCGGAACGTGCTTTTCTTTTCCTTCGTTTTCTATTGTTTTTTCTTCAAGAAGTTCCATTGGCTGGCCACAGCAAACAAGCTGGCCTACTCCCGAATGCACAATCTCAACAATGTTTCCACACACATTACATCTGTAAATTTGTTTTTGTTGAGTCATATTAATATTGGCACCTTGCTTCAAAATAGCCCTGGGGATGACGACAATTAGGACATTCTTTTGGAGCTTCTGTTCCAAAATGAACATAACCGCAATTGCGGCACACCCACATCACTTTAGTTTTCTTTTTAAAAACTTCTTTTTTCTCCAAATCATTTA
>Ga0209409_1002354_pt1 | contig 14138 bp, 12 predicted proteins | sample AD_JPNMR1_MetaG_FD_184424 | JGI IMG/M metagenome (GOLD analysis project Ga0209409, IMG submission 184424) | Active sludge microbial communities of municipal wastewater-treating anaerobic digesters from Japan - AD_JPNMR1_MetaG (SPAdes) (version 2) | ecosystem: Engineered > Bioreactor > Anaerobic...
ACAAAATCAAACTCTTTCATGCTTACATCTCCTTTTTATAAAAAAATATTTCTATATATTAATCACAAAATTTTTAAGAAAATCCTTTACAAGTTTTGAAAAAAATTTAAAAAAAGTTACCTAACAATAAAATCGCGCCTTATTCCTAAAAAATTATAAGCATTTCTTGACAAAAGTAATTTATTTTTTTAAAAAAATAATGCAATGAAAAAATGTTTTTTGTTACTGTTTTTTCTTTTAATTTATTGTTATATTTTCTCTCAAGATAATTATAAGAAAGATGCTAAATTTCTTTATGAAATGTTTTATCCTGCTGATGAAGGAAGTAATAATCAGGAAAGATTAATTAATTATATTTTAACTTATTTAAAAAATATTAATGTCCCTTATAATATCTATGATATAGAGATAGAGCCAGAATTCTATACCAGATCTAAAAATATTGAAGTCTTTTTAAAGGCAAAAGAGAATACAGATGAGACAATAGTAATTTTGACTTCCTTAAATACTCCTATTATTGATAATAAATATTTTGATAATAGTATCTCTATTGAAATTACTCTTAATTTAATAGATTTTTTTTCTAAAATAGATCTTAAAAAAAATATCCTTTTTGGATTTATTGGCTCTATTGGGAAGGATGATTATCCTAAATATGGTTTTACAAGATTGTTGAATCTATCCGAAAATCCATATAATTATATAGTTACTTTTATAGATATTCTTACGATTGATAGTAATGTTTATTTTACTGGAAGCATGAATAAAAAACCTTTACCGAGTATTTTAGTTAATATTTTTGATAAAGTAAATAAAGAAAAAACTTTTTTATTTGATTCTTTTGAGATAAAAAAAGCAAAGTTAAATCTGTTGCCATCACGACAGTACTCTGATATTTTTAATCAAAAAGAAATTTTAGCAGTGGAATTTTCAAATAGAAATAAGAACTTATACAATGTTTTTTACTATAATTCAGAAAAATGTAATAAATATACGCTTTTTTTTATTGAATGGATAAAATCTCTTAACAATTTAAATTTTAAGTTTCAGAGAGAATATAATTATCTTTATGAAGACATTTTTGGCTATAAACTTTTTATTAAAGAAAAGAATTTATTAATTATATTTTTATTTTTAATATTTATTACTCTTTTTACAAGATTGTTCTTCCCAAATTTTGAAAGATTAAGAATTTCAACTATATTAAAATTATTACCTTATTTTATTTTTTTATTTCTCTGTTATTTTTTATTGAGTTTTCTTCCTGTGATATTATTAACACCCCTTAACTTTTTTTATAATATTCAAAAATCCTATTTAAATATTCCTGTCCTCTATTTTTTTGTTATATTTTTTATATCATTTCTTATTATTATTCTCATTATAGATCTTTTTAAAAAAATCCCTCTCCCCAAACATAGTTATATTTATATTATTGGGGCAATTTTATTCTCTTATGTAAATCTTATTTTGCTTGCTTTATTTGATATCTCATTTGCTTATATTTTTATATGGGCTATTATTTTCATAACTTTATCAAACTTTACCGGTAGAAATTATTTACTAAAATTTATACTTTATTTTATATCAAGTATACCCTTTATTAAATTTATATTTGATATTACCTATATGGGCAATATAAATATAATAAAAAATTTATTTAAAAATCTTTTTATTTATAATTTAATATTCTGTTTAATATCATTCCCATTTATGTTTTTATCTATAAGATTTTTTCTAATCATAAAGAACTATCTAAAATTTTCTTTATCAAAAAGAAAAATATTATTCTTTTTTATAATTTTTCTATTTTTATTTACACTTCTTTTTGCTTTTATCTCTATTAGATTTTATTCTGAAGAGCAAAAGATAGAGGCTAAATTAGTAATGGATTATAAAAAAAATAGATCATATCTTGATATAAATTCATCTTCTATTCTTGGAGAGTTTTCTTATGAAATTAATAATAGTATAAATAAAATCATGACTAAAAATAAAAATATAAGAATCCCAGTAAATAAACCAGAGAATGAATATAATATCAAGTATAATGTTTATAAATTTTATGATTATAACAGATATGAAATAATCATAGATTCAAAAGATATTATCGAATTTATGGATATCTCTATTTATCTTCCATATCTTTCATATATTTTTAATGCAAATTATTCATTTTCATCTTTTGATTCTGATAAAGAAGATTTAAAGAGAGAGTCCATTTTTCAATTAAAAATACCAAGAAACCCTGGAAATAAGGTTGTGATATTATTTGATACATTAAAAAATATCTCGCCAAGAATAGAATTTGTTATAAAATATTTTAATCCCTCAGATATTAAAATTTACAAACAAAATTCTATTATAAAATACGAGAAGGAATTCAGAGAAGAGATAATATCTTTTTAGAAATATATTTCTTCTTCCTAATTTAAAATATATGGAATTTTTATTCCACTTATAATAATAAGTGGAATTTTTATTCCATAGATATTTTTTGTTTTTGTTTTAAAAATAAAAATCATCTATTTATTTTAATATAATTTATGTTTATATATCTTTTATTTTATATTTTTGATTTATTTATACTTAAAATGCTAATTTAAGATTTATAATATTATATTTTTCTATTATTTTCTTTAATTTTCAAATTAAAATATTTATTTATATTTTTAAAAATTTTATTAAATTCTTATTGTTCTGGCACAATAATTGCTTATATATTTATGCTTTTGAGAAGCAAAATTCTGCTCTCCAAGGTCCCACCCCCTCCCTAATTAGGAGAGCAGTTTTTTTATTAAATTTTAAGAGTAAAATAAAAAGTAATTTTTGTTTTAAAGGGAGAATGAGTTAAAGAATGAAGAATGTGAAGGCTTTGTTCATTAATTATCATAATAATAAAGATCATCTTTTAATGGATTTTTTTAAAATTGGTTTTTTTTCTGTGGATATCACCTACAATTTTATAGACACTTTAAATAAAATAAATTTTAATAAGTATGACATAATATTTTCTGATTTTAACCTTGATGATTCTAAAATTCTTGAATTATTAGAAAGAATAAAAAAACACCAACATTGTTTAAATGTTCCAATTGTATTAATCATTGAAGAAAGTCATAATCTCATTCTTGATAAAATTCTAAACATAATTGGTGGCTATGAGGTTATCACACTTCCTATTTCTCCTGAAAAGGTATCAACTATTTTAAAAAGATTTGAGAAAAAAGATTTTCAATAAAATATTAAGCCATTTGGCAAAAATTTTAAATTATTTTTATAAAATTAAAAGATTTTTCTTTACTTTTTTAAAAAAATATTTAATAGTAAAAATATGAGTGATGAAAAAGATTTAATTAATAGGATTAATAGATCCAGAAGAGGAAATATTCATTTTCTAAGAGAAGGGTTACTTGATTCTATTCACAAAACAATAACAGATAAACTTCAAAGGATTAATAATAGTAATCAGAAACAAAATAATAATAAAGGTAAAACTATGGATAAAAAAGCAGAGGCTGTTATTTTGGCTGATAAAAATGTGAGAGCTGCTATTCAGGAACTTGCTGTTGCTTTGTTTGACTTAAATGATAAAGAGATTGCTCAAAGACTTTTAGCAGAACATATTTTTATCTTAAATAATATCTTTAAAGAATTTGAATAATTTTTTTAAAAGATATCTATATTCTTTTAAACAGTTAAATTATTTGTAAGGTAAGATAATTTTAAGATATCGCTATTAATATATTTATCTATAAAAAATAAGATAAAATTCTTTACAAGTTTTTATTTTTATAAAAATTTTCTTTCTTTATTAAATAAAATTTTAATATAATAATAATTTTTTTTAAAAAAAATTGCCTATTATTTAATTTTTATTATATAATTTATAATATGGAATTATTAAAAAATCAGACTATTTTGATAGCTTCTAAATCAGAAGAAATTAATAATAAAATTCTTTCTTTGCTGAAAGATTATAAGATTTTAAAAACAGATAACGGCAATGAAGCAGCTGAAATTGTTTTAAAAAACAATATTGATTTAATTCTTTTTGACAGAATGTTAAATGATATCAATATATTTGAGTTTTCAAAGATTTTAAAAAACAATAAAAAAACTTTTAACATTCCTCTTGTCCTTTTGAAAAAAGAGGATTCTATACTGGAAGATTTCGATATTTTAACCAGCGGAATATTGGATTTTATAAATGTCCCATTTGAAGAAAAAGAGTTTTTGATAAAAATAAGATTTTATCTTAAATTTTATTCTCTTATAAAAAAGTTAAATAAAGCAGTAATTGATCCAGTGACAAAATTTCCAAATAAATTTTCTTTAACAGAGAAATTAAAAGAGGCATTTAATCCTAAATTATTGCTTATTAAAATAACAAATCTACACCTTATTTATAAATATTATGGTGAAATAATCTCAAATGAAATAGAAAATTATTATATAAAGAATATAAAAAATAAAATACCACAAGAATTATTATCAGATATCACAATATATCATATTGATAGAGGGTTGTATGCATTACTTATTGAAGATAACAGTAATGAAATTGAAAAATTTATGCTTTTTAATATATGTGAAAATTTTTTTAAAGGACAGGAAAAAGTAATTGTAAGTAATAAATATAAATTCGAATTAAACATAGCAATAGGAATAAGTATGACCTCTAAAGATCCTTTTTTATATAGTGAGATAGCTCTTGATTTTGCAATTGAGAAAAAGACCGGCTATATTTTTGCAGAAGATATAATAGATATCTATATTTCAGAAAAACAGAATCATATTTTCTGGATAAACAGGATAAAAAGGGCATTGGATGAAGATAGGATAATTCCATTTTTTCAACCAATATATAATAATAAGACTAAAAAAATCGAAAAATATGAAGCACTTCTTAGATTAATAGATGAAGAGGGAAATATAATAGAGCCAGCAAATTTTCTTCATATTGCCAAACTTGAAAATTCCTATTTTGAAATAACTAAAAGAATTATTAATAAAACATTTGAAATTTTTAAGAATAGAAGTGAAGAGGTAAGTATCAATTTTTCTTTTATTGATATAGAAAATAGTGATATATATCATTACATATTTTTAAAGTTAAAAGAAATGAAGGATTTTGCAAAACGTCTTGTAATAGAACTTGTAGAAGATGAAAATATAAAAGATTATGGGATTGTAAAAACATTTATTTATGAGGCAAAACAATATGGTGTAAAGATTGCAATAGATGATTTTGGCAGTGGATATTCAAACTACAAGAGGATTTTTGATCTTAATGTAGATTATGTAAAAATTGATGGCAGTTTAATAAAAGATATAGATACAAGCCCTTTGAGTAGAAATATAGTTAGTTCAATAAAATCCTTTACAGAAAAATCGGGTATCAAAACAATTGCAGAGTATGTTGCTAATGAGAATATATTTCAAATAATAAATGAATTAAACATAGAATATTCTCAGGGATATTATATAGGTAAACCAGAGGATTTAACAAAAAAATGAATAGGACAATTGTCACATTTAGTAGAAGAACTGATGGTGGGCTTTATATCGAATGGTTAATAGATAAATTAAAAAAAGGCTTCTGTCAATATCCAAATCCAGTAAGTGGTAAAATAATAACTCAATCCTTAACAAAAGATAGTATAATATTTCTATCATTATGGACAAAACTACCAAATAAAATTGTCCCATATATAAAAGAATTAATAAATCTTGTTCCATTGAATATTCAGGTCACATTAAATTGTTATGGAAATGCTGTTGAAAAGAATATCCCTTCAAAAAATATTCTTATAGATTCTTTTAAAAGAATCTCTGAGTGTATGAAAAACATAAATTTAATAAACTGGAGATATGATCCAGTAATGCTTTCTGAAAAATTTAATATAGAATGGCATCTAAATAATTTTTACGATCTTTGCAAAAATCTTAATGGTTTTACAAATAGAGTTATGGTGAGTCTGGTTCAACTTACCGGCTCTTATTTTACCCTTTTTTCAAAAGTAAAAGAGAATAGAATAAATGATAATGATAGACTGATAATGTTTGATAAAGAGACTTTTTTTAATATAATTGAAAAATTTATTTCAATAGCAAAAGAGCATGGGATTGAATTGAATATATGCTGTGAGCCACATCTTGATCCAAAAAAAGATGCTTTATTATTTAAAAAATTCGGATCTCTATATAAAGGATGTATTTCTGAAAAACTGGTTAGAGAATTTGAACCTTTCTTAAAGATAAAAAAAACAAAAGGACAGAGAAAAAACTGTTTATGTTGTGATTGCCATGACATAGGAGTTTATCATACATGTAGTAATGGCTGTATTTACTGTTATGCAAATAGAAAATCTTCATATATTTCAGATAAAATATCCAGTTCTTTTTGATAAAAAAAGGAGAGACATTTCTGCCTCCCCTTTTTTGTAAAATCCAATTTTTAAAGGAGTAAAATATAATGCACTTCTAAAAAATCCATTTTTAGATTGCTAAAAAATTATCTTTTAAAATATTTTGTATGTAACAATTCATGAGCCTTATGGCTTCCAGGCTCTCCTAAAAATTCTTGATACAATTTTTGAATTTCAGGGTTTTCATGGGACTTTCTATACTTACAATTTCTATCTTCTTTATAAATACCCCTCATTCTATCTTCTATGAGTGTCATATCACCATGTTTAAATGGCTGCCCACCACCATTGATACAACCACCAGGGCATGCCATAATCTCTATTGCATGATAATGAGATTCTCCTGATTGAATCTTTTCAAGTATTTTTCTTGCATTACCAAGACCAGAGGCAACAGCAACATTTAATTTTAGACCATCAATATCTATTGTTGCCTCTTTTATACCTTCGAGTCCTCTTATATCTGTAAAATTTACTTCTTTTAGTTCTTTTTTAGTAAGCCATTCATACGCAGTTCTTAATGCTGCCTCTAATACCCCACCAGTAACTCCAAATATAACAGCAGCCCCTGTTGATTCTCCCAATGGGCTATCATACTTTTCATCCTGAAGTTGTGCTAAATCAATTCCAGCCTCTCTTAGCATGTATACAAGTTCTCTTGTTGTTATAACATAGTCTACATCCTGTATTCCATTACTACTAAATTCTGGTCTATTTGCTTCATATTTTTTTGCAAGACATGGCATAACAGAGACAACAACAAGATCCTTAGGGTCAATTCCGATTTTTTTTGCATAATATGTTTTTGCAATTGCCCCAAACATCTGTTGAGGTGATTTAGCACTGGATGGTATATGAAGTAAATCTGGAAAATTTGTCTCAATAAAATTTATCCATCCAGGGCAACAGGATGTTAAAATAGGTAGATTTTCATTTTTGGTGATTCTATCAATTAGCTCTTTTGCCTCTTCCATTATTGTAAGATCAGCGCCAAAATTTGTATCAAATATTGCATCAAAGCCCAATCTTCTTAAACCAGCAACAAGTTTACCAGTGATTGGCTCTCCATCTGGAAGACCAAATTCCTCACTTAGTCCTACTCTTACTGCTGGTGCTGTTTGCACAATTACTTTTTTAGTAGGATTATTTATTGCTTCCCATACTTGATCTATATAAGAGATCCCAGTTAAAGCAGCAGTGGGGCAGACAGAGACGCACTGACCACAAAATGTGCAGGCAGTATCTTTTTGTGGAAGATGAAATGCTGTTGATACAACTACCCCAAATCCTCTACCAACTGCAGAAAGAACCCTACATGTTTGCACTTCATTACACATAACCTCACATCTTCTACACATTATACACTTTTCCAGATCCTTTTTTAAGGAGAAACTGGATTCATCTTCTCTAAATCTTAATCTTTCTCCTTGAAATCTTATTTTCCTTATATTTAAATCTGCTGCTATTTTTTGTAAATCACAATTGTTATTTTTAGGACATGTTAGACAGGAGTTTGGATGATCTGATAATAGTAATTCTACCATTGTTCTTCTTGCTTTTACTGCTCTTGGAGTATTTGTTTTTACTATCATTCCTTCTGTAACTAAAGTAGCACAGGAAGGTGCTAAATTTTTTCTCCCTTCTATTTCTACCACACAGACACGGCAGGATGCTATTCTATTAATTTTTGGCATGCCCGGAAATTCATAATAACAAAGTCTTGGAATTTTTATATTTACTTTTTCTGCTGCTTCAAGGACAGTTGTCCCTTCTGGCACAGTAACAGTAATATCATTTATTTTTAAATTTATCATTTTTTGATTGCTCATAGTTTACTCTCCTTAAAAATTATTGAATAATTATAGCGCCAAATTTACATTTTTGAATACATGCGCCACACTTAATGCATTTTGATTGATCTATGGTATATTTCTTTTTTATTTCACCAGAAATACAACTAACCGGACAATTTCTTGCACATGCAGAACAACCAACGCACTTTTCTTCAATTATGAAATATCTCAATAATTTTGAACAAGCACCAGCCGGGCATTTTTTATCTTTAACATGAGCAACATATTCATCGTAGAAGTATTTTAAAGTACTTAGGACCGGATTTGGTGCTGTCTGGCCAAGCCCACATAATGATGTATCTTTTATTATCTCTGACAATTCTTTTAATGTCTCAAGATCTTCCATTGTACCATTACCATCTGTAATTTTTTGCAATATCTCCAATAATCTCTTGTTTCCTACTCTACAGGGTGTACATCTACCACATGATTCATCTTTTGTAAATTCTAAATAGAATTTTGCAACATTTACCATACAATCATCTTCGTCAAGGACTATCATACCACCAGATCCCATCATAGATCCAATTGCAGTAAGATTGTCATAATCTATCTGTATATCAAGAAATTTTTCAGGTATACAACCACCAGAAGGTCCACCAGTCTGAACTGCTTTGAATTTTTTGTTATTCTTTATTCCGCCACCAATATCATAAATTATCTCTCTTAAAGTAATGCCCATAGGAACTTCGACAAGACCAACATTATTTATCTTACCAGCAAGAGCAAAGACTTTTGTCCCCTTACTCTTTTCACTACCAATTTTAGCAAACCATTCCCCACCATTTAAAATAATTGGAGGTATATTTGCAAAAGTCTCTACATTGTTTACATTGGTAGGTTTTTTCCATAAACCGCTCTGTGCAGGGAAAGGTGGTTTTACATTTGGCTCTCCTCTACTACCTTCTATGGATGCTATTAAGGCTATTTCTTCGCCGCATACAAATGCCCCAGCTCCATAACTCAATTGAATATCAAAATTAAAATTTGAACCTAAAATATTCTCTCCGAGTAAGCCATACTCTCTTGCCTGCTTTATGGCAATTTTTAATCTCTCTATGGCAAGAGGATATTCTGCTCTGATATAAATATAACCTTTATTTGAACCAATAACATATCCAGCAATAGCCATTGCCTCAAGAACAGAATGAGGATCGCCTTCGAGTACACTTCTATCCATGAAAGCACCGGGATCACCTTCATCCGCATTACATATAATATACTTCTGATCGTTTTTTTCTTTTTTAGCAAATTCCCATTTTAATCCAGTAGGGAATCCGCCACCACCTCTACCTCTTAAGCCGCTTTTCTTTACCTCTTCAAGAGTCTTTACATCTCCTAACTCAAATAGAGATTTTGCCAGTGCAAAATATCCATCCATTGCTATATATTCTTCAATATTTTCTGGATTGATAAATCCACAGTTTCTTAGTGCTATCCTCATCTGTTTTTTATAAAAGGGGATATCATCCTGTCTTTCTATTTTTTGATTTGTGGCTGGATCTATATATAAAAGCCTCTCTACTTTCTTATTATTTATTATATGTTCTGTTATGATATCTTTTGCATCTTCTGGTTTTACGCTAACATAAAAAACGCCATCTGGTTCTATGTCGACAATTGGACCTTTTTCACAGAATCCAAAACATCCAACCATTAAGCATTGATAGTTATCTTCTATTCTATTTTTTGCTAATTCTTCTTTTAAATTGGCTAATATTTTTTTACTATTAGAAGATTGACAGCCAGTTCCACCACAAACAAGAATACTTTTCTTTACATCTTTTTTTATTTCACCTTTTCTCATCAATATATTTAAAAGAGATTTCTCTTTTAAATTTTTTAAATCTGATATAGAATTTAATTTAGGCATTTGTGTTCTCCTTTTTTGAATTTTTGGCTTTGTTTATTAATTCTTCTACATCCTCTTTCTTTACTTTGCCATAAACTTCATCATCTATAATTACTACTGGTGCAAGACCACATGCCCCAACGCATCTTAATGATGTTAATGTAAAAAGGCCATCTTCTGTGGTCTTACCACTCTTAATTCCAAGTCTTTTCTCAAATTCTTCTAATATTTTGTCAGCACCTCTTACATAACATGCTGTCCCCATACAGACATTTATAACATGTTCGCCTCTTGGCTCCATTGTAAAAAAAGAATAAAAAGAGACCACGCCAAAAACTTTTGCTGGGCTTATATCCAGTCTCTTTCCAATATGAATCTGCACAGATTCTGGAAGATACCCAAATAATTCCTGAGCCTTATGTAGAATTTGAATTAAATGCCCTTTATTTTTATGAAAATCTTTTTTGTCTAAATTAAGACTATCAATATAAGCATCCAATTCTTTAAAAAGATCAGCAGAGCAAGATGAATTTGACATTTTTCCTCCTTATAAAAAATAGAAAATAAATTGAAAAAAAACGGATACTTTTTAAATAGAATTGAGGCAATAAATTTTAGCTTTTACATACTATTTTTTTTAAAAAAAATCAATCTTTTTCTTTTTATATTTTATAAATTGGTGCTATTTTATTTTTAGGAAGATAAAAAGATAGAATTATCCTAAGCTAAGTTTTGAGTAAGAAAGATAGAATGGCTAAATTTTAGATAGAGCACTAATTTTATAAGAATTTTATCTCTTTCAGGCAAAGTTTTAGGTTGAATTTGAGTAAAAAGTAGTCGTTATTTTCTTTCGGGACTGGGATATCTGGGGAACCAATCTTCACCACCACAGCCTTAGCTTCCCTTAAACTTTCTATTTCCTTTTGCCATTCCTCTATTCTTTTTTCAAACTTCTCTTCCCCCTCTACTTCAATGCCAGCAAAATATAGTTCCAGAAGTTCCCTTATAAGAATCGCAATACTAAATGAGTTAATATGATCATGAACCAATTTTAACTCATTATACACCTCTTCTGGAATATAAATTCTAATCCTGTGAGTTGCACCGATAAATCTATAATCTTTATCTCTCCTTTTCTCAAAAAGATGCTTTCTCTTTAACACTGGAAGCATAAAGATTATAATTTCCCTTATTAAAGTAGAAAGATCTTTATCTTTTCTATCTTTTAAATTGTTAATTTTTTCAAAAAGATTGACACTTTCTTAAAATCGCTGAAGAATAAAGTTATTCCAGTCTTTTTGCTGGAATTATTTCAAGCATCCATACTGGAAAAAATAAGAAGTAATATTGTTTTAATTATTTTCAGCGATTATGAAGTTTTCTCAAAAGATTTTGATTCAATACAAAATCAAACTCTTTCATGCTTACCTCTCCTTTTTATAAAAAAATATTTCTATATATTAATCACAAAATTTTTAAGAAAATCCTTTACAAAATTTAAGAAAAAAATAAAAAAAAAAAAATCTTAAATAAAATTACATATATTTCTTTCATTCATTTTTATCTTGACTTTTTTTTAATTTCTAACTATAATAATAAAATAGAAGCCATGCTATCATAATTATAATGTAATAAAGGGGGATTATTTAATGAAAAAAAATATTTTATCAATTTTATTAGTAATTTTAGTTTTCTTATTTGTAACCGGTTGTGCCATTAATGACACTACTGGCTTAATCAGAATTGCAAATGTATCTGATAAAGATGCAACTGTTAAAATAGGAAATCTAAGTTTCTTCGTTGCTAAGGGTGGTACTTATGAATACTGGTTTACCACAGAGACAAAGGGTAAGGTATCAGCAGATGGGATCTCAATAGATGATGTTGTTTGTAATGGTGTTATTGGAAGTGTTAAAGATAAAGAAGCTACATTTAAAGTAGGTTATGGATATGATATAAATTTAGCAAAAATGGATAATAAGTACTATATTATGGTAACTTATGGCACTGGTGCTGGGAAAGATATGACAGCTAGTGATGCTACTCATACTCCATTTTAATTTATAGTAAAAAATTTAAAATTTATTTAAGTGATAGCATGGTGTTTTTAATGTTAATATGCTATATATAAGAAATTATTAAGAAATGAGATTTAATTCTTAAAGAAGATCTCGTATGTCAATTTCGTTCAATAAATCTGCACAATTAAATATTTCTTTTTTTAAGGAAATCTTTGTTTTACGGGTAAGTTTTACAAGATCTAAAAATTTTTTTCTTGAAATAACCATTGCACCTAATCTCTCTTTATATGGTAGATCCATGCCAAGATCCCATACCTCAAAATTAAATTTATCCAATATTTTGCCAATACAATACAATAAAACAGTGCCAGCACCACTTTCTGAATAAAATCCAGTCATACTTAAATATCTACTCCCAATAACAACACCAATATCACCGGCAACAAGTTCATTATTAGCATTCCATACCTCAAATGAATGAAAAGAAGATAAAGACTCTTTATTGCATATTAGAGGCTTTATCTTTTCGTATAATTGTGGCTTAAACCAGCAGATATCTTTAAATTGATTTGTAACTCCTCTATAAACCCCATCAAAATCATAATCTATTGAAATTTTATACTTTTTTGAATTTCTTCTTACTGTTTTTCCAGGATTTATTATTAACGGATATATTATTGATCTTTCAAAATGCAATTTTATTAAAAATTTTTCTCCTAAAAAATCATCAAACATAGGAAGACAGCCTTCATACAGAAATCTATCTATCTCCTTTGTTGTTAAATCTTTATAAAATATGAATTCTCTCTCTTTAAATTTATATAAAATATAATCAAAATCTTCTATAGCCATATTTAAAATCTAAGAAAGCTCTTTAATAAAATTTTCTATTTTTTCGATAATAATATCTTTATCATAATCAATTGTCGCAACATGATAAGAATTATTAAGCCATTCAACCCTTTTTTTTATTGCTTGAATTCTCTCATATACGTAACTAACACTCTCCCTTGGGATCACATGATCCTCTTTTGATTTTAGTATAAGTGTTGGCTGAGTTATCTTTGAAAGATTCTTTTTCATTACTTTTATAAGTCTTAATAACTCATGAACACCAAAAACCGGACTTCTATCATAGGCAATCTCTTTAACTTCTGGATTTTTCACATCCCCCGCAACACCCTCTGCATACTTCATAAAATGTTTTAATATAGGAACAAAAAATAACCGTATATCTTTAAATATACAGGCATGATTTATAAGAACTATTCCATTTATATCTGAGTGATTTTCTGCTAAAACCAATGCAAGTGTCCCACCCATTGAAAGTCCAACCACAAATATATTGGAGCATCTTTTTTTGAGAGCATTAAAAGCAGTCTCAACATCGTTAAGCCAGTCTGTCCATTTTACCTCATTTAAATCTTCCCATTTTGTTCCATGTCCCGACAACCTTGGTAATTCTATATGATAACCTTTACCGGCAAAATATTCTCCTATACCTTTTAAAGAGGATGTTGTTCCAGTAAAACCATGAATTAGCAATAACCCTATATCCTTCTTGCCAACAAATGAATAAGGTTCAGCACCTTTCATAATTTCCATATAAAAACTCCGATCTTTTTAAGTTTTTTTAAAATTATATATAAAAATAGATGTATTGTCAAAATATATTTTAATATTATAAAATTTTAAATTATTTTTTTAGCAGAAATAATTTTAGTTTTAAATATTATCTTTGATACTAAAACTATAATAAAAATAGTAGTTACGACAATTCTCATTTTCTATTTTAAAAAAATTCTTAATATAAAATTAGATGTTTTTTCTGACAAAAAATTTTATTTTTTAAAGAAACATATAAAGATTTTTTCAAAAGAAGTGTGATTGATTAATGGGCATCTCTAAAAACCTATAATAAATTTACAAGAATTAAAAGATATGATATAAAAAAACAAATAAAAAAGAAAGAGGTTAGGAG
>Ga0209409_1002355_pt1 | contig 14137 bp, 12 predicted proteins | sample AD_JPNMR1_MetaG_FD_184424 | JGI IMG/M metagenome (GOLD analysis project Ga0209409, IMG submission 184424) | Active sludge microbial communities of municipal wastewater-treating anaerobic digesters from Japan - AD_JPNMR1_MetaG (SPAdes) (version 2) | ecosystem: Engineered > Bioreactor > Anaerobic...
GGGCACGTCTAAATGGCGTGCCCAAATTATTCGTATCACCTATATTAACTTTTATAACAATTGTGGTTAGCTATAATTTAAAAGCTACTCATATACAGCTTACCGAATTACACTGTTTCCATTTTCTAAACTTTCTGAAACAGGTGCAAGAAACTGGCTCATATAGAGATCATAGTAAAAGCCACGAGCTGCCATAAGTTCCTCATGACTACCTTGCTCCACAATCTTACCTTTGTTCATAACTAATATGATATCAGCATTACGTATAGTAGATAATCTATGGGCTATCACAAAACTGGTACGACCTTTTCTTAGTTTAGCCATAGCTTGTTGTATAAGCACTTCAGTACGTGTATCTACTGAACTGGTAGCCTCATCTAAGATTAGTATCTTAGGATCAGCTAAAAAGGCACGAGCTATGGTCAAAAGCTGCTTCTGACCTTGAGATATATTAGAAGCATCTCCTGTAAGTACCGTATCATATCCCTGAGGCAGTGTTCTGATAAAGTGATCCACATATGCTGCCTGAGCAGCTGCTCTTATCTCTTCATCAGAAGCTCCTTCTTTACCATAGGCAATATTTTCTTTTATAGTACCATTAAATAACCATGTATCCTGAAGCACCATACCGAAGATTTTACGTAGATCATCTCGCTTCATATCTCGTATATCCACACCATCTATAGTGATACGTCCTTTATCCACATCATAGAAACGCATAAGTAGATTAACCAAAGTTGTTTTACCAGCACCTGTTGGACCTACGATAGCTACAGTCTCTCCAGGTTTAGCCTCTAAATTCATATCCTCAATTAGTGGGGCATCAGGCGTATAGCTGAAGTACACATGTTCAAATTTTACATGTCCCTTTATATCCTCAAGCACTACTGGTTTTTCAGTATCTGGCACCTCTTCCTTTTCATCTAATAACTCAAATACACGTTCTGCAGATGCCATAGTGGATTGTAGAATGTTCATTATACTAGCAACTTGGACTACAGGTTGAGTAAACTGTCTTGAATACTGAATGAAAGCCTGCACATCACCTAAGGTCATAACACCATTAGATACTCGTATTCCACCTATAACACAGACTATCACGTAATTTACGTTATTAAGAAAATTTACAGCTGGACGTATTATACTGGATATAAACTGAGCTTTGAAACTGGATTCATAAACTCTTTCATTCTCTTCATCAAAACGCTCTACAGCTTTATCTTGTTGATTGAATGCTTTCACAACGCTATGTCCAGTATATGTCTCTTCTATATGACCATTTAAAGTACCAGTACTATCCCATTGAGCTATAAAGTATTTCTGAGATCGTCTCATAATAAACATAGTGACCAAAAATGCTAATGGTATAATTGTAAGTGCTATTCCTGATAGAAGCGTACTTATAGAAAACATCATAATTAACACACCCACTACTGTTGCTATAGCATGTACTATCTGAGTAATACTTTGTTGAAGGGTATGTGCTATATTATCCACATCGTTAGTCACACGGCTTAAGATATCACCATGAGAATGATTATCATAATATTTTAAAGGTAGTTTTGCAAGTTTGTTATCCACTTGCTTCCGTAGATTGTACACAATATTCTGTGCCACACCTGCCATAGTATACTGCTGTAACCACTGGAAGAGAGCAGCTGCAGCATATACGGCTAAAAGGGTAAGTAGTATATGCAGCAAAGCATTAAAGTCCACACCTTGCCCTGGCACCACATTCATTCCAGATAGCATCTCTGCCATCTGCGTCTTTCCAGTAGCTTTTAAAAGAAATATTACTTGTTCTTTGGTCATACCAGCTGGTAGGGTTTTACCTATGAGCCCTTCAAATAGCTTATTAGTAGCACTACCCATTATTCTTGGTGCTCTCACTGTAAATACTACACTAACAATGGTAAATAGTATTACTAAGAGCATTGGTATAGCCTGAGGTTTAAGATAGCTTATGAGACGTTTAAGTGTACCCCAAAAGTCTTTAGCTTTTTCACCTGCCATTGCACCAGCACGTCCTCCACCAAATCCACCATGTCGTCGTGTTCTAACTTCTCTCCTATGTTGTCTAACTTCTGGCTTTTTATTTTGATGATTATCATTTATGCTCATGCTATTTCCTCCTTTGAAAGCTGCGAATAAACTATATCACTATATACCTCACAGGTCTTCATAAGCTCCTTATGAGTACCTATTCCTGCTATAGTACCATTATCATTTAAAGTGATAATCTGTTCAGCATCCATAATAGTGCTAACCCTCTGAGCAACAATAATAACTGTGGAGTTAGCAGTCTCCTTCTTAAGTGCTGCACGCAGTTTAGAATCAGTTTTGAAGTCAAGAGCAGAAAAACTATCATCAAATATATATATCAATGGTTTCTTAACCAATGCTCTGGCAATAGCAAGTCTCTGACGCTGCCCTCCTGAGAAGTTAACTCCTCCTTGTTCCACAGGTGCATATAATTGATCAGGAAGTGCCATTACAAAATCTTTAGCTTGTGCTATTTCTAATGCATGCCAAAGCTCCTCATCAGTAGCATTCTCATTACCATACCGCAGATTATCGGCTATGGTTCCACTGAAAAGAAATGCTTTCTGAGGTACCCATCCTATCATATCTCTTAAATCTCGTAAGGATATATCACGTATATCTACACCATCTATTTTTATGCTACCACCCGTTACATCATAAAAACGTGGTATCAGATTTACTAAGGTGCTCTTTCCACATCCTGTACTTCCTATGATAGCAGTAGTTTTGCCAGGTCTTGCTACAAAAGATATATCTTTTAGCACTGGCTCTTCTGCACCTGGATAACAAAACTCTACATCACAAAACTCTACAGTTCCTTTTACATTACGAACTGCTACAACCCGACTCTTATCTTCTATAGATGGCTCTGTATTAAGTACTTGTAATATACGTTCCGCTGATGCTTCAGCTCGTGGTACCATTATAAACATACCCATAGCTATCATAACTGATATCATTATCTCCATAACGTATGTTAGAAAAGCTGTCAAGTTTCCTATAGGCATAGCTCCACTATCTATTCTATGACCCCCAACCCATATTATACTAATAGTAGCTACGTTCATAATGATCATAAGTAATGGTATAGCAACTGCTACAATTCGGTTTACTCTTAATGTAGTGGTAGTAAGATCACGGTTGGCTTCGTCAAAACGTCTGGCTTCATAATCATTCTTCACAAATGCTCTTATAACCCTAACACCCATCAATTTCTCACGCATGATTTGGTTTACCCGATCTATTTTTACCTGGATAGAACGAAATAGTGGTATAGCTTTTACTAAGATAACTCCCACCACTGCAGCCATAATAGGTACTATAATGACTATAGAGTAGGATAACACTACATCTTGTCTCAAAGCCATTATACTGCCACCTATACACATGATAGGAGCCATCACCATAAGATTTAAACCCATGAGTACTAACATCTGCAACTGGTGTACATCGTTAGTATTTCTGGTAATTAGTGATGGTGCACCAAATTTATCAAGATCGGCTTGCGAGAAACTCTCCACTTTATAAAATATAGCTCTCCTCAAATCACGTCCAAAACTCATAGATATCTTAGAACCCAAATAAGAGGAAGCTACAGCACAGCATGCTAATAGTAACGTTACAAACAACATATAACTACCAGTATGTATGATGTATGGGATATCACTTTTAGCTACTCCATTATTGATAATATCAGCATTTAGATTAGGCAAATAAAGATTAGAGATAGCTTGTATTGATAACAACAGTATGGTTAGGATAAGCTGTTTCCAGTAAGGTCTTAAAAACTTTATCAGTAAATCCTTCATGTAAGTACATCTCCTTTCATTTTTAAAGTTTACGCAATATATTAGCGCCTATAACATCTAACAAATACAAAAGCTCATGTTTCTGATCACTATCCAAGCCATCTAAACTTGTATTTATAATCTCAGCTAAGATATCATTTAATGAATCTAATATACTCATACCAGCTTCAGTAAGATATACACGGCTCAACCTTTGATCATGCTCATCTTCTTTACGTACTATCAACCCTGTTTTTTCTAACTTCTGAAGCATATGAGTTACAGTAGGAGGTGCTACGTGTATCTTTTTAGCAAGATCACTCTGGCTTATACCTGGAATTTGATTAATAAACCAGAGGCACGCAGCTTGCCCAGGATAAATACCCTTCTCAGAAGTTAACTTAAATAAAAGCTGACTATGAAAGCGTATAACTTTAAAAAGAGACCGGAATACCTCAAGAGAAATAGGCTCTATCCCTTTTAAATCTAAAAAAGGTGCATCATTTGGCTCCTTTGCAAACAATATTTTAAACCTCCTCTTAAATAAAATTTTTATCAAGCTAAAAATTAGCAAGCAAACTAATAGCTTGCTAAACATTCAGTATTATATAGCTCTTTTTTCTCTTGTCAAGTGTTAATATTTTAAAATTATCAGATATAGGTATGAGCAATGTTAGAAGATATTTTTTATGTAAAATAGCTTAATTATGGTATAATATAAATATGGAAAGATTTACAAGGAGCCTAATTTTTGAAGAATATCCTAAAAATCCCATTCTCTCGCCAGAGGAATGGCCTTATCCTGCTGTTGCAGTCTTCAATCCTGGAACAGTAGAGTTAAATGGAGAAGTATTTCTTCTTGTCAGAGTTGAAGACTTCCGAGGATTCTCTCACCTTACTATTGCAAGAAGTAAAGATGGTATTTCAAACTGGGAAATAGCCAAACATCCAACGTTAATTCCGGATCCAAATTTTGAAGAAGAGATGTGGGGATTAGAGGACCCAAGAATTGTTTTTCTAAAAGATAGAGAGGAATATGCCATCACTTATACTTCTTTCTCTGCAGGAGGACCAGTCATTTCTATTATTCTTACAAAAGATTTCAAGAATTTTACTCGTCACGGAACTCTTGTACCACCAGAGGATAAGGATGGAGCTTTATTTCCAGTAACTTTTAATGGTAGATATGCTCTAATTCATAGACCTATTATAAGAGGAGATGCTCATATATGGATTTCCTTCTCCCCTGATTTAGAGCATTGGGGAGAACATCATGTTCTACTCCCAGTAAGACCAGGCTTATGGGACTGTCATAGGGTAGGACTTGGACCACCTCCTATTGAAACTGAGGAGGGATGGCTTATCATATATCATGGTGTAAGACAGACAGCAAGTGGTGCCCTTTATAGGGTAGGACTTGCTCTTCTTGATCTTGAAAATCCCATAAAAGTTATTAAAAGGAGTGAGGAATGGGTTGTAGGTCCTTCAAAAGAATCAGGAATTATTTTCCCAAATGGGGTAGTTTTAAAAGAAGATACTCTTTACCTTTATTATGGTATAAACGATCTTACAGTAGGACTTAGCTTTGCCAGTAAAAGGAAATTATTAGATTATCTTTTAAACTCATAAGCTTCTAAGAAGATATTCTTTAAAGCTTTTTTTATACTCTATTACTAGTATGTAAATCTTTTTCGCTTCTCTTTCTCTCAAATTGGTGATACATAGATAAATAAACTAAAAAATAAACTAACAAAGATTCTGCTCCTTGATTAAGATTAACTCCTTCAGGAGTAAGTCCATCAAAACATCCTCCTGTTTCTTCATTATATAAGGCTTTACCATTTCTATTTCTCCCAAAGAACCAATCAAAAGAGGTCCAAGCTAACTCCATATATCTTTTATCTAAAGTTGTATTATAAGCAGTTAAAAATAGGAGTGTCATATAGCCTGCTTCTATAGGTTGATGGTCATAGTCACTCTTTATGCCATTTTTATAATACCAACCTTTATTTCCCACCAAATCTAAATAACTATCTTTAATTAAGGTTTTTATCAGAAAATCTGTACTTTCCTTCGCAACTCTTAAAAATTCTACATTTTTAGTTGAATTATAAGCATAGAACAAGCCCATAGGGATAATAGCATTACCGTAAGTAAGATATTCCTCAAACCATTTCCAATTTTCATCTTTGGTAATTTTATATTGATTTACAAGGGATTCTGCTAATTCGTTTATATAATTCAAAATATCATCTCTTTTTGAATACCTTTTAAAAAAGTGATAAAGTCCAAGGATACTATATCCTTTTGCCCTTGGAGAACTTAAATCCCTTATATTTTTTAATGCCTTTTCAAATATTTCTTTTCCTGCCAAATGTAAATTGAAAATATCTAAATGTCCCACCAAATATCCTGTAGCCCAAAGACATCTCCCGAAGCAATCTTCTGATCCCATTTCATCAATAAATTTCCTATCGTAACTCATAAAATTATGAAAATATCCATCCTCTCTTTGGGCGTAATTAACAAAGCTTAAATATTTTATGATTAATTCTGGAATATCTTTATCTTTGGTCAATTCATAATACTTTACTGTTACTATTAAAGCTCTGGCATTATCATCGGTAGTATATCCTGATGCTCTATCAGGAACGGCATACTTTGAATGTTGTATTATTCCTGTATCGTCAGTAAGTCTTTTTAGATGAGAAAGAGTAAGGGCAGAATAGCCTGGAATTTTTATCATGGGATACCCCACACCTCCTTTATAAATATTAGTACGAAATTTCTACCGTCTTTGGAATGCCAATTAAGGATTTAAATAGATCCACATATTTAAAAGCAACATATGGCCATCTCATTTGTTTTCCAAAGTTTAATGCGTTTTTCTCTAAGGTTTTCATGAATTCTGGATCTTTCAAAATTTTATCTATAGCCTTAAAAATTGCTTTAGAATTTCTAAACTCAACTAAAATTCCTCTCCTATCCCTTAACATCTCTTCTGCATAAAGGTAAGGGGTAGATATCACAGCCTTTCCTAAACCCATAGCATAAGCAAGGGTTCCACTACAAATTTGATCCCTATTTAAATAGGGAGTAATATAAATATCCGTTGCTGTCAAATATTCCAAAAGTTCCTCTTTTGTTAAGTATTTATTTACAAATACAACATTGTTTTCAATATTAAGATCTTTTACTTGTTTCATTAATCTTTCTCTATATTCCTCTCCATAAAATTTTTTGGCTTTTGGATGTGTCTTTCCAAGAATTAGATAAATTATATTAGGATATCTCTCCACGAGCAAAGAGACAGCTTCAATAACATATTCTATACCCTTTCCTGGATTTATTAATCCAAAGGTAGAAACCACTATTTTATCTGAAAGACCAAATTTAAGCTTTGCTTCTTTTTTAGATAAAGAATCATATACTGGAACTCCATGATGAATAACAGTAATCTTTTTTTCTGGTACTCTATAGGAATTATTTAGAAATTGAACTGCAGTATTACTTAAAGCTACTAATTTTTCACTTTTTTGGGCAATCTTTTGAATCATCTTTTTTTGTCCCTCTTCAGGTTGAGGAAGAACTGTATGTAAAGTAGTAACAACAGGTTTTTCTACATTGTTAAGGAAAAGTTCCAGATATTCTCCCTCTTTTCCTCCAAATATTCCAAATTCATGTTGAATATTTATTATATCAATATTAGATTCATTAACACATTTTGCAATAAGTATATAATCCTCTGGTTCGGAATCTTTTATCTTAAAAATTACTTTATCGTCAAATTCATATTCTTTATCACTTTCTTCCATAGCTATAATTCTTGTTTTAAAATAAGGGAAATATTGATCTATAGCATTAACCAAATCATAGGTGAAGGTTGCAATACCACATTCCTCTGGAGGATAAGTGCTTAAAAAAGCCACAGTCCCTGGCTTTTTCATAGTTTTCACCTCCTTTTATGATTATGTCGTAGCTTCAGATATTATTGCTTTTCAAATACTTCTGCGAATTAATTATATCTATCCATATTTTTGGGAATCATCCTCTTTAAAATGGTATGAATTTTCAGAAGATGATTGTTTCGTAAATCTAAAAGACTTTTAGATTATCTCAGAGATTTCTATTTAATAATTTATTACTAATATTATATAAAGAGTGAAGTAATTTGTCAAGTAAGCACTATTTAATTGTAACAGTAGTAGAATCGTACTTTATTTGACAAGTATTAACTTTCTAATCTATAATAATTTTCTAAGCTTCAAATATTGGAGGGTTATCATGAAGACATTGAGATCTATTTTAACTATCCTATTTATTTTAGTTCTTCTCAGCATTCCTTCTGTAGCTCAAGTAAACGAACCTGATGCCAGTATAGTAATCAGCCAAGATGCTCTTAATAAGTTTTTACTTGTTGTAGGAGAGGTTAAAAAAACTGACAATTTTAGCATCTTAGGAATAAAAGGCGAATATACCTGGATGGTAAAAAACCCGAGGATAAATTTAACTTCTGGAAAAGCACAGTTTTTAGCAGATGTAACCGTATCAATTAAAAATCCATCTTTAACCTATTCTGTTCCTGCTCATGGTGATGTTTCTATTAGATATGACCTCAGTGAGAATAAAATTAATATCAAGGTGGAAAAGGTAGCCTTTGACGTAGCTTTTACTATATTAGGTAAAAAAATCACTGTCGGAGAAGTAGATCTTTCTAAAATTTATCAGATTGCTTTCTCTTTCCCAGGTCCAAAACCATTTGAAACTACTACGGAAGTAAGCTTACCTGATGGGAGCAGAAAGAAGATTCGTATAGAATCTATCCCAGTTTTAACTATTGATGAGGGGAAAATTGTAGTTGGATCACAGATAAACTATATACCTGTAGAATAAGCTATAAATAACTAAAAATTTATTCTCAAAAATCTTGCAAAATTTTACATACTTTATATAATTGTAGCTGTGGGGTCAGAAAACTTTTGTAAGGGAAGGAGGCGGGATGGATGATTTACAATTGGATTAACCTTATAATCGGTGTATTAGCTATCATAATTCCACTCTTTTCAGGAGTAGGGGGAACAACTCTCATTTTACACATCATAGCAGGAGCAGTGTTAATTATCTGCTCATATATGGTAAACAAACAGGTTAAAAAATAAGCTGCTAACATAACAATTTTTCTTTAGCCAGGTTCCAAACAGATTTAGGTATTGAATCTACTGAAAGGGCATAAAAGGAGGTCAAAAAAATTCCTTTTATGCCCTTTTTTTATGCATATTTAAATCTTCCTAAGGTATCTTTACTTCTTCTTATTACTCTTCTTTCCTTATATACCTCCTATAGATCTCACTATCCTAAGTGCATTCAAGCATATAACCAATTGCAAGGAACATTTCTTTTATGATTACTCATAAGTTAACTTTTTGTACTTTCGTAAGAGATAATATTTTGTTTTTAAAAAATAAAGAAAATAGAAGTAAATTTTTGTTAAAACTTATTTATACAAGAAAAACCCACAAAAATTGTGATAAAGATCAGTATTTTTTTAAAAAAATTTAAGTTATACTTTTTTGTGAGATGAGTTAGAAGTTTCACCATATTACCCTAAGCAAGAAGGAAAACTTTTAACTTCTCATAATACTTAATAGGGGGACAACATGAAAAAATTTTTTCTCATCATCTCCTTATTCCTATCTATAAGTTTACTCTTCCCAATTAGTGCAGCAGAATCCCCACAGTATGGGGTAATAATGGCAGGACATGGACAAAGAATAAATTTCCCTACTCCATTTTCCCAAACTCCAGTAGTTTTAACTTCAGCACAAATTGGAGGTAAAGCTGTCTCAAGTTGTGCTGTAGATGTTACACCTCAAGGCTTCTGGATCTCATTAGTAAATGATAGAGGAAATACTGTCCCTTCCGCATGGGTTCAATGGATAGCTTTCATCCCTGATCCATCTTTAAAAATGACTGGAAATATAATGAAAGCAAGACATGGACAACATATTTCATTCTCTCTTCCTGCATATCCTGTCATTATAACAAATGCCCAGAATAATGGAATGGCACTGATAAGCGGAGCAATGAATAACTCTCCTACAGGTTTTGATCTCTATCTTGTAGATAGTAATGGAAATCCTGTAAATGATGCCTGGGTAATATGGGGTGCTATTTGCCCTGACCCAGTTAATGGATTTAAGGGGGAAGTAAAATTAATGAGTAATGGTCAAAATATATCCTTTACACCAGCCTTTACAAAAGGACCTGCCTATGTATCATCTGCACAGCCTGGAGTAATTGCAGGAGCTGTAAATAATAGAAATGATGGCTTTCTACTTGCTCTCACAAAACATGATGGATCTTCTGCTCAGAATGTCTGGGTTCAGTGGTTGGGATTTGCTGGCATGCCCACACCACCTCCTGCATCTTCTCAAATTACTTATCAACAAATTGGAGCAGGTATGTATTCTGATAAAGCCTCGGGAGACTATGCATGGTTCCAGGGTGATCTCATTAAAGCATGGATATTTGCACGTGCAGAAGCACCTCAGGATGAGCAATATTCAAGTTTAAGAGTTTTTGATTATAAAACTCTTAAAGTAGTCGCTCCTGATAACAATTTTCATATAGCTAATTTAACTGTAACAGTAGATGTAAAAGGAATTGTAGATAAAATAGATTATGTATTACCTGTAGGAGGTAGTGCTACTCAATACGCTGTAAAAGTTGTTACAGGTATAGCAGAAGGGAACCATCCCAGGGTAGTAGATACTGCTCCTGGATATAACGATGTAGTTTGGCAAAAAGCCACTAATCTTTTCACAGATTTTTTGTCAGATGCATTCTTTGCGATTGTTGGAGGAGTTACCGGATATTATATCCCAGGATATGATGTATTCGTTTCATTAGCAGGAGTTGGGACACAGGTAACTGGTGCAGCAGAGTCTGTTAATGGTAGATATACCATTCAATTTAAAAATATCGCATTAAAAGGTAATCAAACTTATTGTCTATATATTTCCTTAGAAGGAGTAGCTAAAGCTGTAGCCTTAGGAATAGCATCTGGAGTCTGCGAAGTAGACTTTTACTATCGCGCCCCTAATATCTCTGATCCAAATGGAGATCCCATGGGAGGAAGAGGAATTAAAATAGTAGATTACTCAATACAGTTTATTCAATAATTATCCCATCAAGGGAGAGGAAAAAATTCCTCTCCCTTTTTAAATAAAATCCTCATCTTTTCATTTTTTATCATATACCCTTTAAAATCATAACCTATTATAAAGAGATCTGATCTATGATCATTCATAGATTAATTTTTATAATTCCCATAAGAGATAATATTTTCTTTTTTAAAACAATAAAGAAAATAGAAGTAACTCCTTACCAAAACTTATTTATATATGAATAATCTAAAAATTTTATGTGACAAAGATCACATAAAAAGTGTGATATAAATCACTGACACTTAAAAATTTGTTAACTATATTAATAATAGAAATTGGTTATCAAAAATTTAAAATAAGGAGGTTTAAAAAGTTTTCCCTGTTTTCCAAAAATTTCTTCTCCTAAAGGAGGGCTTAAAATGAAAAGAGAGTTTTTGATCCTAATCTCCATGATTCTTATCCTATCAGTATTTACTGGGTGTTCCCAGCCTCCCAATGTCCCACAAGGAAATGTATCAATTTCAGGAATCGCTCGTTATTTTGATAAGGCTGCGGGACAGCATGGGGGGATAAAAGTTACATTAATATCTCAACAAGCTATAGTCAACCCAGGAGAAACTCCACAAGAGACCACCCCCCCTGTTAAATATACTGATGCAAATGGTCATTATGCATTTGAAAATATTGCCTCTGGAAATTACTTAATAATAGCAGAAGATCCTAATAACGTCTACTATCCTGCTACAACTGTTCTATCAGTAGGAGAAAATGAGACAAAGACTGCAGAAGATTTAGTATTAACAAAGGCAATAAAACATGTGGTAATCTTTAGAGAAGATGAATCTGGATGGGCTACTGCAGGGATTCCATCTACTGTAATTGGAGATATCCTCCAAAGTGAAATAGAAATGGCTGAAGGAACTGGGGCAAATCAATACGAATATAGAAGTCTTAGAGGGACTCCTAACCTTAATTTAAACATCGGAGATTTAATAATCATAGAGGGAGACCAACCTCAAGATTTCTATGATACTTATACAGCAAATCAGAATGTCTTTGACACATTTGTATATAATGGGGGAACTATTTTCTGGGTTGCATCAGATTGGGGATGGGCAGAAGGAGACTTCACTTCTACGCTTCCAGGCGGTGTAACATGGGGAGACTACTATGATTATTACAATGATATATTAAACTTTGAACATCCTATTACTAAAAACTTCCCAGCACAACTTTATGGAAACTATGCAAGTCATGGTGGATTTGATAATCTTGATGCAGGGCTTCCTATTACAAATATTATGATATATCTTAGAGAAACTTCTTCTGATGAAAAGTTCCCCACCTACATTGAATATAGATATGGGGCTGGAAGGGTATTAGCAACCACCATTCCTTTGGAATGGTATGTGGTAAAAGGACCAGGAGGAATACCAGAAGGATATTCTACTACTTATAAAGATCTATTTAAGCTAATGTTAGTAAGATCTATAAGATACATTATGAATCTACCCGTAAGCCCAGATATTCCACCATCTGTAGTAACTGCACCAGCTGTAAAGAATCTTGCTCCAAATATGGGAGTCTCTTCCCACAGGTAAGGCCTAACACACCTCTATTAGTTCCTATCTCAGGGAGGGAGAAATTCTCCCTCCCTTTTATTTAGAGACGCCCATCTGCATTAAGTTTTAATACATACACATCATAAGATCCATTGCCAAAGGAACGGGTATAACCTGCAGTAATGTATCCTCCATCTGCTACCTGCTGTATGCTGCTTGCCTCCTCCCAATCCTCTCCTCCAAAACTCCTTTCCCAGTTTAAATTCCCATCTTTATCAAGTTTCAAAATATATACATTACGATCGCCAGTACCAGAACGTATATAACCTGCAACAATGTATCCTTCATCTGCTGTTTCTTGTATACAGTTTGCCTCAGTCCAATTTTCTCCTCCAAAACTCCTTTCCCAATCTAAACTGCCATCTTCCTTAAGCTTTATGATGTATACATTATGATTTCCAGTACCAGAAGAGGTATAACCTGCAATGATATACCCGTCTGCTACCTGCTGTATGCAGTTTGCTCTATCCTCGTAGACTCCTCCAAAGTTCTTCTCCCAATCTAAACTACCATCTCCCTTGAGCTTTATGATATATGCATCACCATTAGTACCTAAGGAACGGGTATAACCTGCAATGATGTATCCTCCATCAGTAGTTTGCTGTATACTATTTGCTCTATCCTCGTAGACTCCTCCAAAGTTCTTCTCCCAATCTAAACTACCATCTCCCTTAAGCTTTATGATATATGCATCACCATTAGTACCTAAGGATAATGTATAACCTGCAATGATGTATCCTTCATCTGCTGTCTGCTGTATGCTGTTCGCTCTATCCTCGTAGACTCCTCCAAAGTTCTTCTCCCAATCTAAACTGCCATCTTCCTTAAGCTTTATGATATATGCATCACCATTAGTACCTAAGGAACGGGTATAACCTGCAATGATGTATCCTCCATCAGTAGTTTGCTGTATACTATTTGCTCTATCCTCGTAGACTCCTCCAAAGTTCTTCTCCCAATCTAAACTACCATCTCCCTTAAGCTTTATGATATATGCATCACCATTAGTACCTAAGGATAATGTATAACCTGCAATAATGTATCCTCCATCTGCTACCTGCTGTATGCTGTTCGCTCTATCCTCGTAATTCCCACCATAGGTCCTTTGCCAGGTTATAAGTCCTACAGTACCATTTGTACCTCCTGGGACACAACCAGCAAGAAAAATAAGGAGTATAGAAACTATCAGAAGTTTAAGAATGGGAAATCTTCTTATCATTTTAATAACCCCCCTATTTGCTTATAAATAATTATAATCTCTCATTAGTATAACTATTTGCAATCCCTAAGTAAATATTTGATATATACATCGTCTATCTTTAGAAAGGACTTTAGAAAATAATTTATTAATTCTTATTTTGTTAAAATCTTTAACTACCAATTTAGAAAATTCTTTTAATGTTGTATAATATATGTAATATGGGGAAAGATATTAAAAAACGGAGTATTTAAGCTATTTTTAAGAAAGCTTTAGAGGAAAATCCTATAACATATATTGATCTTCCATCAGGTTCTGGAA
>Ga0209409_1002357_pt1 | contig 14134 bp, 15 predicted proteins | sample AD_JPNMR1_MetaG_FD_184424 | JGI IMG/M metagenome (GOLD analysis project Ga0209409, IMG submission 184424) | Active sludge microbial communities of municipal wastewater-treating anaerobic digesters from Japan - AD_JPNMR1_MetaG (SPAdes) (version 2) | ecosystem: Engineered > Bioreactor > Anaerobic...
TTTTTTAATTCAATAATTTCAACAAGGTCTTTTTCAGGATAAATACCAGCAATCACAATTCCATTTTTTTCAAAAATCTCTCTGTATTTATTATTAAATTCATATCTATGTCTGTGCCTTTCATAAATTTTTTCTTTACCATATGCCCTATAAGAAATTGTTCCCTTTTTTAAAATGCAAGGATATGCTCCCAATCTCATAGTTCCACCTTTCATCTTTTTTCTTCTTTGTTCAGGAAGTAAATATATAACCGGGTTTTTTGTTTTTGGATTAAATTCTGTACTTGAAGCATCCTTAAGGCCACAAACACTCCTTGCAAATTCAATTGAAGCACATTGAAGTCCAAGACATATTCCTAAAAATGGTATTTTATTTTCTCTTGCATATTTTATCCCTTCAATTATTCCTTCTATCCCTCTTATACCAAAACCCCCTGGCACAATTATTCCAGATACATCTTTTAAATATTTTTCTGCTCCATCTTTCTCTATTAATTCAGAATCTACCTTTTCAAACTTAACTTTACATTTATTTGCAATTCCACCATGAATAAGTGCTTCATAAATTGATTTATATGAATCTTGCAATTTAATATATTTTCCGACAACACCAATTTTAATTTCTCTTTCCGGATTTCTTAAAATATAAACTATATCTTTCCATTTATTTAAATCATTTTTAAATTTTCTTTTGAGATTTAAATACTTCAAAATAATCAAGTCAAGTTTTTGCTTTGAAAATATCAAAGGTATTTCGTAAATCAAATCAGTATCTATTGCCTCAATAACTGCTTCTTTTTTTACATTACAGAAAAGAGCAATTTTTTCTTTTATTTCTTCTGTTAATGGTTTTTCGGTTCTGCATAATAATATTTTTGGTTGAATACCTATTTCTCTCAATCTTCCCACGCTATGCTGTGTTGGTTTTGTTTTAATTTCATCAGCAACTTTAATATATGGAACAAGTGTTAAATGAATATGTAATGTATCTTCTTCAGGTAAAGTTACCTGTATCTGTCTGATTGCCTCAAGAAATGGTAAACTCTCAATATCTCCAACTGTTCCGCCTATTTCTGTTATTATAATATCACCGTCTTTTTTAAGAGCAAAAATCCTTTCTTTTATTTCATTTGTAATATGAGGAACAACCTGAACTGTTTTACCAAGATATTCACCTTTTCTTTCTTTTTGAATTACAGAAAAATAAATCTGGCCGCTTGTTACATTATTTTTATGAGTCATCTTTGCATTTGTAAATCTTTCATAATGGCCAAGGTCAAGGTCTGTTTCTGTACCATCTTCAGTTACATATACCTCTCCATGCTGAAATGGACTCATTGTTCCGGGGTCAACATTTATATATGGGTCAAATTTCAAAAAAGTAACCTTATATCCATGTGATTCAAGTAAGGTCCCTATTGAAGCAGAAGCAATACCCTTTCCTAGAGAAGATACAACTCCACCGGTAATAAAAATAAATTTCTTCATTTTTTTATATTATCTTATTTTTTCATTACTTTCAAAACTTTTTAATATTTTATCATAAAAAATCAATTCCATTCAGTAATTAAAAATAGGACTGGGTTAAGAGATTGTATTTAGGGTTAAGGTAGAAATTTTTGAAATAAGAATTTAAGATATCAGGTATTTCATCAAGATTAATAACAGGAAATAAACAAATCTCATCTGGTAATTTATAATCTTTACAAAGTTTCTCATAAGGTGTCATTTCTACTGTAAAATGAATCTTTTTTCTTTCTGCTATTATTATCCTTTCTAATTATGGTGGTGTTTTGTTCGGTGAATTCTCTGGCCTTCTTGATAAGTCCTTTAATCCTTCCTTCTCTTTATATCTCCTTAACTAATTTTTTCGCCTGTCTTTTATCCTTTGGAACAATTACCTCTAAATCTCTCCTTCTCCATATATCTCTTTTCCATTTCTTGTCTACCTGGATACTATGTCTTAACCCAAAAGAGAGAAAAATTTGACTTTAAAATAAAATTTAGCATGGAGGATGTGCTCCCACCAGACAAAGAAGTCCTTTCCAGTGTTGGGAAAATAATAAAAAGGAGGTTTTTATGGATAATCTTTTTATAGGTTTATGTCAATTAAATTTTATTGTTGGAGATATAAATGGTAATACTGAAAAAATAATAAGAACAATTGAAAAGGCAAAAGAATTAAAATGTAATTTTCTTTGTTTTCCAGAACTTTCAATTACAGGATATCCACCAGAGGACTTACTTTTGAAAAATAAATTTATCCAAGATAACTTAAAAGCAGTTGAAAGAATAAAAAATAAAGTAGAGGATATGGTTGTAATAGTTGGTTTTGTAAATAGAGAAGATTCAAAGATTTACAACTCTGCTGCGATAATTTATAAAAGAAAAATAATTGGGATTTACAATAAAAAAATTCTTCCAAATTATGATGTTTTTGATGAAAAGAGATATTTTGATGAAGGAAAAAAAGAGGGTATTTATGAAATTAATGGAATTAAATTTGGTATTACAATATGTGAAGATATATGGCATAAAAATGATCCTTATGCAAAACAGATAAAAGATGGAGCAAAATATATTTTCACTTTAAATGCTTCCCCTTATCATTTCAGAAAAATTAAAGAAAGAGAAAATTTAGTAAGAAATATATGCACTGAAAATAATGTTTTTTTATTTTATACAAATCTTGTTGGTGGTCAGGATGAACTTGTTTTTGATGGTCAAAGTTTTGCAATGAATCCAAAAGGAGAAATTATAAAGAAAGCAAGTCCCTTTGAAGAAGAGATTTTATTTTTTTCAACAAATGAAAAACAGGAGAAAATTATAGAAATTAGTGAAGAAGAGGAGATATATAAAGCACTTATTTGTGGATTAAAGGACTATGTTTATAAAAATAATTTTAAAAAAGTTGTTATAGGTTTAAGTGGTGGTATTGATTCATCCCTTGTGGCAACAATTGCTACTGATGCTCTTGGAAAAGATAATGTTATAGGTGTTTTTATGCCTTCAAGGTTTTCCTCTTCTCAATCTTTTAATGATGCAAAAAAATTAGCAGAAAATCTTGGAATTAAATTTATTGTGATACCGATAGAAGATGCAATAAGAATAAGGACAGGAGAAAAAGGTGATGAAGCAATTTAAAAAATGTTTAATAATTAAGCATAAAATTGAAGAAGGTCCTGGAATAATTGAAGATATTTTAAAAGAGATGGGTATATTATATAAAATTATTGAGTTAGAAAATGGAGAAAAATTACCAGAAGATATTAAGAATATTGATTTTATTTTTTCTCTTGGAGGTCCTATGAATGTTTATCAGGAGAGAGAATATCCTTTTTTAAAAGAGGAAGAAGATCTTATAAAAAAAATTTATCAATTTAAAAAACATTTTTTGGGAATTTGTCTTGGAGCACAGATTCTTGCAAAAACATTTGGTGCAAAAGTAAATTTAAACTTTTGCAAAGAAATAGGATTTTTTGAAGTTGAATTGACTGAAAATGGGAAAAAAGATAATATTTTTACTGGAGTTTCAGAAACTTTTACATGTTTTCAATACCATTCAGATTGTTTTGAACTTCCTGAAAATGGAATTTTACTTGTTAAAGGAAAAAAATGTTTAAATCAAGGTTTTAAAATAGGTGAAAATCTTTACGGTTTTCAATTTCATATAGAGATTAATAAAAAATTACTTTTTGATTTTGGAGTTAAAAAAGTATATTATAAAAAGTTAGAAAAGATAAAAGAAACAGGAGAAATAATAATAAAAAATTTTTTAAAAAAGGAGGGATAAGATGGATAAGTCATTAAAAAAAGAAGATGTGTTGAAAATTTGTAAGGAAAAAGATGTTAAATTTATAAGGTTATTTTTTTCAGATATCACAGGACAGATGAAGGGTTTTTCAATTCCAGTTGAAGAACTTGAGGGAGCACTTGAAGATGGAATGGGATTTGATGGTTCTTCAATAAAGGGATTTGCAAGGATAGATGAATCAGATATGGTTGCTCTTCCTGATCCAAAAACATTTACAATTTTACCTTATAGACCAAAGGAAAAAGCAGTTGCAGCAATGATATGCGATATTTTAAATCCAGATAGAACTCCTTATGAAGGTGATTCAAGATATATATTGAAGAAAAATTTAGAATATATGAAAGAGAAAGGATATACATTTTATGTTGGACCTGAACTTGAATTTTTTATATTTAAAAGTGATAAGATGACAGAAATTTTAGATAATGGTGGTTATTTTGATGTAGCAACACTTGATGCAGCAACTGATGTAAGGAGGGAGATTATTTTGACACTTGAGGAGATGGGAATAAAGGTTGAATATTCACATCATGAGGTTGCACCAAGTCAGCATGAGATTGATTTAAGATATACAGATGCATTAACAATGGCAGATATAGTTATGTTTTATAGGATGATAGCAAAGGAGATTGCTTCAAAATATGGATTTTACATTACATTTATGCCAAAGCCAATTTATGGAGTTAATGGAAGTGGAATGCATACGCATCAGTCATTATTTAAAGGAGAAAAGAATGCATTTTTTGACCCAAAGGATGAATTTTATTTAAGCGATATTGCAAAAAAGTACATAGCAGGTCTTTTAAAACATGCAAAAGAGATAACATTTGTATGTAATCAATGGGTAAATTCTTATAAGCGACTTGTTCCTGGATATGAAGCACCTGTTTATATATGTTGGGCAAGAAGGAATAGAAGCACATTGATAAGAGTTCCTATGTATAGACCTGGTAAAGAAAAATCAACAAGGATAGAATTTCGTTCACCAGACCCTGTATGCAATCCCTATCTTGCATTTGCGTGTATGGTAAAGGCAGGAATGAAAGGGATTGAAGGAAATTATAAATTACCTGAACCACTTGAGATGGATGTATACCATTTAACAGAGGAAGATAGGAAAAGATTGGGACTTGATGTTTTACCAGGAAGTTTAATAGAAGCAATAGAGATAGCAGAAAAAAGCCAATTGCTTAAAGAAACACTTGGAGAACATATATATACAAACTTACTTACTGCAAAAAAGATTGAATGGGATGAATATAGAAAAATAGTCCATGAATATGAAATTAAAACATATTTGCCAATTCTATAAAAATGGATGATAGAATTTGTAAGATACCATCTGGTTGTGGAGTAAGTGGAATTATTTCAAAAAATGGGAATTTATTTTCTGGTGAAAGAATTATTTTATCAATTTGTAATATGGTTGAAAGAGGAAATGGCCTTGGTTCTGGATTTGCTGGTTATGGAATTTATCCTGAATTTTCTGATAAATGGTGTTTCCATATTATGTATAATAGTGAAAAAGATATAGAAACTTGTGAAGATTATCTGGAAGCAAATTTTGAAATAATTCATTCAGAATCAATTCCAACGAATAAAAATCACAAATTGAAAAATATCCCTATTATGTGGAGGTATTTTTTGAAGATAAAGGAAGAAAAAATTAATGAAGAAGCTAAGTCAACTGAAGAAGATTTTATTGTAAAAACTGTTATGTTTATAAATAAAAAAATAGAGAGTGCTTTTGTTATTTCATCTGGAAAAAATATGGGTATTTTTAAAGGTGTAGGAAATCCAGATGAAATTGCTGATTTTTTTAAAATTTATGATTATAAAGGATATTTATGGATTTCACATAATAGATTTCCTACAAATACTGTTGGATGGTGGGGAGGAGCACATCCATTTGGAATTCTTAACTGGGCTGTTGTTCATAATGGCGAAATATCAAGTTATGGTATAAATAGAAGATATCTTGAAAATTTTGGGTATTACTGTACTCTTTTTACTGATACAGAAGTCATTACTTACCTTTTTGATTTGCTTTATAGAAAACATAAAATTGATTTTGAAACAATTGGAAATATACTTGCTTCTCCTTTTTGGTTTCAAATAGAAAGGATTGAAGATGAAAATTGTAAAAATTTTTTAAAAAGTTTAAGGATTATATATGGACCTGGCCTTGTTAATGGACCTTTTGGAATAATAGTTGCAAATTCTGAATATATGGTAGGTTTAAATGATAGGATTAAATTGAGACCACTTGTTGCTGGTGAAGATGAGGACTTTTATTATTTATCTTCTGAAGAATCAGCAATAAGAATTATAAGTAAAGATTTAAAAAATGTTTATGAAATTGAAGCAGGAAAACCAGTTATATTTAAAATAAAATGGCAAAAGTAAAAAAAATATCAGAATTTGTTGTAGATAGAGATTTAGAAAAATGTATAAAGTGTCAAGCATGCGTTCGTATGTGTTCTAATGATGTTCATATTTATGATGAGGAGTTTGACATTGTAAGAAATGATAATTCTAAATGTGTAGGATGCCATTTTTGTGAAAGTATATGTCCAACAGAAGCAATAGAAATTAAAAGAAATACTTCTGATATAAAAGAGAATTATCACTGGAAAAAAGAATATATTGTGGATATTCAAAAGCAAGCAGAAACAGGAGGAGTTATTTTGACAGGAATGGGATGTGATAAACATTATAAAAATTATTTTGACCATATACTTCTTAATGCATCCCAGGTTACAAATCCTTCAATAGACCCTTTAAGAGAACCAATGGAATTGAAGACATTCATAGGAAGAAAACCTGATAGAATTGAGTATGAATTTAAAAATGGAAATTTAATTTTAAAAACAAAAATTCCTCCACAACTTGAACTTGAGACACCGATTATGTTTTCTGCTATGAGTTTTGGTTCAATATCTTTAAATGCAATGAAATCACTTGCAAAGGCAGCAAAAGATTTTGGAACTTACTGGAATACAGGAGAAGGTGGTTTACCTGAAGAATTATATGAATATGCGGATAGATGTATTGTTCAAGTTGCAAGTGGTAGATTTGGAGTTAATATTGATTATCTTGAAAAAGCAGGTGCAATTGAGATTAAAATAGGTCAAGGAGCAAAACCAGGAATTGGAGGGCATCTTCCAGGAGAAAAAGTAACAGAACAAATAAGTAAAACAAGAATGATACCAGAGGGAACAGATGCTTTATCTCCTGCACCACATCATGACATATATTCAATTGAGGATTTAAAACAACTTATATTTGCATTAAAAGAGGCAACTTCTTATAAAAAACCTGTTGGAGTTAAAATTGCAGCAGTTCATAATGTTGCTCCAATTGCAAGTGGAATAGTAAGGGCTGGTGTTGATTATATAGTTATTGATGGTGTAAGAGGTGGGACAGGAGCAGCACCAAAAATAATAAGAGACAATGTTGGAATTCCTATTGAAATTGCAATCGCGGTTGTTGACCAGAGATTAAGAGAAGAAGGCATAAGAAATAATGCCTCAATAATAGCAGCAGGTGGTTTTAGAAAAAGTTCTGATGTTATAAAAGCGATTGCTCTTGGTGCTGATGCTGTTTATATAGGAACTGCTGCCTTAATCTCTCTTGGGTGTCATTTATGTCAAAAATGTTATACTGGAAAATGTAATTGGGGAATAGCAACACAGGACCCATATCTTACGAAAAGATTAAATCCAGAAATAGGTGCAAAAAGGGTTTATAATTTATTAAGGGCTTGGTCCCTTGAAATTAAGGAAATGCTTGGAGGCATGGGTATAAATGCAATAGAGTCATTGAGAGGGAATAGAGAACAATTAAGAGGGATTGATTTAAATGAAATTGAACTTAAAATGCTTGGTATAAAACACGCAGGTGAAGCATGGTAAAAAGAATAATAATTAGAGAAGAGTACTGTATAGGTTGTAGATTATGTGAAGTTCATTGTATAACGAAACATTCAAAAACAAAGGATATAATTAAAACTTATAAAGGTCATGAGCCAAAACCAGTTTCAGGGATATATTTTGAAGAATTAGGCCATATTTCTTTTGCAATCCAATGCAGACATTGTGAAGATGCTCAATGTATTGAAGCATGCTTAACAGGAGCAATGTATAGAAATGAAAATACAAAAGCAGTTTTACATAATAAAGAAAAATGTATTGGTTGTTGGATGTGTGTTATGGTATGTCCGCTTGGTGTGATAAAGATTGATAAAGAAAATAAAAAAGTTGCTTCAAAATGTGATTTATGTATTGAAGAAGGATTTCCTGCATGTGTTGAAAATTGTCCGAATGAAGCAATAATACTTGTAAATGAAAAAGGAGAACGAATTGAGAAATAAAAAAAGGTATATAATAATTGGGAATTCTGCTTCTGGTGTAAGTTGTATAGAAGGAATAAGAGAAAATGATAAAGAAGGAGAGATATTAGTTTTTTCAGATGAAGATTACTTTAATTATTCAAGACCATTAATTTCTTATTATCTTGCAGGAAAACTTAAAGAAGACCAATTGAACTTTAAAGATGAAAAGTTTTATGAAAAAAATAATGTAAAACTATTTTTAAAAACAAGATGTGAAAAAATTGATTTAAAAGATAAAATTTTATTTACAACCTATGGGAAATTTAATTTTGACTATATTTTTATAGGAACTGGAGGAAAACCAATAATACCGGATATAAAAGGGATTGAAAAAATTAAAAATGGATTATTTACTTTTACGAAACTAAATGATGCTAAAAAACTTGAAAGATATATAGAAGATAAAAAAGTTAAAGAAGTGGTTATTCTTGGTGGTGGACTTATTGGTCTTAAATGTGCAGAAGGTTTAATCTCAAAAAATATTTTTGTTAAAATTGTTGAATTATCTGATAGGATTTTTGCAAATACTTTTGATAATATTGCTTCAGAGATAGTTGAAAATAAACTAAAAGAAAATAATTGTGAAATAATAAAAGGAAATACTATTGAAAAAGTTAATACAAAGGATGGGGATTTAAAAGAAGTAATTTTAAAGGATGGTAAAAAAATAAAAGCAAATGTATTGGTTATAGCAATTGGTGTTGTACCAAATACTGAAATTATTGAAGGTATAAATATAAAGAAAAACAAAGGGATAATAGTAGATGAATATATGAAGACAAATATACCTTTTATTTATGCAGGTGGAGATGTTGCTGAAAGTATTGAATTTGACGGAAATATCTCAGTTATTGCAATATGGCCGAGAGCAACAAAACAGGGAAAAATTGCAGGAATTAATATGTCAGGTGGGAGTAAAAAATATGAAGGTATATTTATTATGAATTCAATTGAATTTTTTGGTATTCCAACAATTTCTTTTGGAATAACAAATCCAAAAGATGAAAAAAGATGTGAGATATTAAAAAAAATAGATTATGAAAAGAAAATTTATAAAAAGATTGTTATCAATGAAAATAAAATTGTTGGAGGAATTTTTCTTGGTGATATTGAAAGGGCAGGGATATTAAATGGACTAATCAAAAATAGAATTGATGTCTCTTCTTTTAAAAACTTATTACTTGATGAAAAATTTGGTCTTTTAATTCTTCCTGAAACTTATAGAAAACATATTGTAAAAGGGGAAGGAATTGAGGTATGACTGAAATTAAAATAGATGCAAATGGACTTCATTATAAAATATTAAATGAAAAAATAAGAGAATTGATAAGTAAAGGATACAAAAAAATTTATATTGGAAATGTTTTTGGACAAAGATATATAGGGGCTGGTTTAAGAGAAAAAGATGTTGAAATATATATAAATGGAACTCCTGGAAATGACCTTGGATGTTTTATGGATGGTCCTAAAATTTTTGTAAATGGAAATGCCCAGGATGGAACAGGAAATACAATGAATTCTGGAAAAATAATTATAAAAGGAAATGCAGGCGATATACTTGGACATTCAATGAGGGGAGGGGAGATTTATGTAAAAGGAGATGTTGGATATAGGGTTGGAATTCATATGAAAGCATATAAAAATTTTTATCCTGTTATTGTCATTGGAGGAATAGCAAAAGATTTTCTTGGAGAATATATGGCAGGAGGATTGATAATTATTTTAAACTTGAAAGAAAAGAAAAAAATAGTTGGAGAACTTACAGGAACTGGTATGCATGGAGGAGAAATTTTTATAAAGGGTGAAATAGATGAAAGAACCATTGGAAAAGAAGTAAAAATATTTAAGCCGGAAAAAGAAGATATTGAAAAAATTAAATTTTATATCCAAAAATTCAGTGAATATTTTGGTGAAAAATTAAGGTATATTCCTTCAAATAATTTTATAAAATTAATTCCTGTCTCAAAAAGACCCTACGGAAAAATTTATGCTTATTAATATTTACACTTCTTTGAATATAAGATAAAATTAGAATAAAAGGGATTAAAATGATAAAACTTGGAGTAAATGTTGACCATATAGCGACATTAAGACAGGCAAGAAAAGGGAGATATCCTGACCCTGTTGAAGGTGCTATACTTGCGGAACTTGCTGGATGTGATTCAATTGTTTGCCATTTAAGAGAAGACAGAAGGCATATTCAGGAAAGGGATATTTATTTATTGAGAAAAGTAGTTAAAACAAAATTAAACCTTGAAATGGCTCTTCATGAAGATATAATAAAAATTGCTATTGATGTTAAACCTAACCAGGTGACTTTGGTTCCTGAAAAAAGAGAGGAATTAACAACCGAAGGTGGTCTTGACGTGATAAAGTTTTCAGAAAAAATAAAAGAAAATATAAAAATTTTTCAGAAAAATGGAATTAAAGTCAGTTTATTTATTGAGCCAGATTTTAGTCAGATTGAAGAAAGCAAAAGAGTAGGGGCTGATTTCATAGAAATACATACAGGAAGATATGCTGATGCAGTAAATGAAGATGAAATGTATAATGAATTGAATAAAATCATAAAAGCAACTGAATATTCCATTTCAATAGGTTTAAGAGTAAATGCAGGACATGGTCTTGACTATAAAAATGTTGGAAAAATTTGTAAAATTAAAGGTATTGAAGAATTAAATATTGGATACAGTATAATTTGCAGGTCAATTTATGTAGGAATATATCAGGCAGTGAAAGAAATGAAAGAAATTATAGAGAGAAATGAGAAAGAAAATAATTGAAGCATTTAAACAACCCATCCAGAAAAAAAATATATTTGACCTTGTAATTGGCGGAGTTTTAATGTTTTTCCCTGTAATTAACTTTATTTCGATGGGATATATTTCAGAAAGATTAAAAGCAGGTATTCTTCTGGAGAAAAAAACTATTAAATGGGATGAAAATATTAAGAACTTATTTGTAAAAGGAGCATACCTGTTTTTTTTAATTTTAGGATACCTTTTAATTCCCTTTATTTTCCTTTTTTTAGGGGTTTTCTTTATATCCATCCTTTCCAGAGGGGAAATCGTGTCTTTATTTTTATTTAGAGGGCTAATTTTAATCATACTATCAACCATACTTTTTTTAATTGCAATTTATTTCCTTTTGTTCGGTATATGTGTATATCTTGAGGAAAATTCATTAAAAAAGGGTTTTAATTTAAGAGATGTCCTTGAAAAGATTTTTCTCATACCAAAAGATTATATCATAATATATATACTTATTGTGGGCATTTTAATGATTTCTATTGTTATACTCACTTTATTATTAAACTGGGTAACAGGACTTTTATTAAGTGGTTTTCTATTTTTTTATGACCTTCTTGTTATTTCAAATATTCTTATAAAATTTTATCCAAGAAAAGCGGTTAATATTCAGTTACCTTTTTAAATAAGATGATTTTTCAAATCTTCTAAATTTTAGCCTGTATTGGTAGAAAAAACTCTAAAAAAACTTTTTAAGATTTCAATTCTGGAAATTAATTAGAGAAAACTATCCATTACTTTTTTAAAAATGAAAAAAGTTTTAAATTATTGATGTATAATCATTTGCATAAAAAATGTCGGATAAGAAATATTATGTTAACTTTTGTTTATTTTTCAGCAACCGGACTTTTTAATTTATTCCAGAAACTCCAGAAATAATTATATAAAAATTAGAAATTAAGAAGCAAAATTTTTTAAAATTTATTTTTAAAAATTTTTATTAAATTGTTTAATAAAAGTTTTTGACAGTCAATTACTTAATTTTTAAATATTTTAGATAAAAAAATTGAAATTTCGTATAAAAAAATTAGTGGAATTGCAATAAGAATCTGTGTAAAAATATCTGTTGTTGGAGTTATTATTGCAGAAAGAATAAAAGAACCTGCTATTGCAAATTTTCGTTTTTCTCTTAAAAATTTAGAGTTGATAATGCCTATATAAGATAAAGAGGAAATGAAAACAGGAAGATTAAAAATAAGACCCATAGCAATAAAGAAAACAAAAACAAAATTTAGATAATTTGTTATTGAAATAAGAGGTTTCATAATATCCTTTCCAAAAGAAAAAAGGACTTTTAAGCCGAAAGGAATAATAATATAAAAGGTAAAACTCATTCCAAGAATAAATAAAAAAGGAAATATTATAAATATAGTTTTGATAATTTTCCTTTCTTTTTCTGTCAAACCGGGAGCAATAAAGAGATAAATCTGGAGTAGAATAAAAGGCAATGATATAACCCCTGCTGTGAAAAATGTAATTTTTAGAATTGAAAAGAATGGTTCTACGGGTTTTAAAAAGACAATAGTTTCTTGATATTTTTTTAGTGGTTTTACTATAAATAAAAGTAGTTTATTTGAAAAAAAATAAGAAATAAATGATGAAAAAATGAAAAATATACTGGAATAAATAATTTTTCTTCTCAACTCTTCCAGATGTTCTACAATACTTAAATCTTTTTCTTCCATTTTTCATTCTTCTTTCTTCTCTTCCTTTTTTTCTTCCTCTGAAACTCCCTCTTTCATTCCTTTTTTAAACTCTCCAAGTGCTTTTCCGAGAGACCTGCCTATTTCCGGTAATCTTTTCGCACCAAACAGTAGTAAAATAATAAAGAAAATAAGGATAAGTTCAGGGGCTCCTATGTTAAACATGCCTTCCTCCTTTTAGTTTTTTTCTTTTTTCGCCTTTAATGAATACTTTTATAGCACCTTCTCCATATACTGGACAATTTTGTTCACATTGGCCACAACCAACACATATTTCTGGATTAACAACAGGTTTTTCATTTTCATTTTTATATATTGCTGCAACAGGACAGACCTCCATACATACAAAACAATCTTTATTTTCTTTCCATACAAGACATTTATTTATATTTATTTTAGCGGTTCCCATTTTTACTTCCTCTATTTTAACCTTTTGAATTGCTCCTGTTGGACAGATTTTACCACAGTTTAAACATAATAGACATGCTTTTTCTCTTGGTATTATGTGAGGTGTTCCAAATTCAAATATACCTTTATTTAATGGTACAGGTCTTAAACAACTTACAGGACATACTTTTAAACATTCTCCACATCTTATACATTTATAAATAAAATCATCCTCTTCTATTGCTCCCGGAGGTCTTATAAAATTTGATTTCTCTGTTAACTTAAATCTGAACCCTGTGAAAATAAAACATCCCCCTACTCCAAAAATAAATTTTAAAAATTCCCTTCTTTTCATTTTTTAATTTTCCTTTTTATCTTATTTCTTAATTTTACACCAATTAGATAATTTAAATAACCGAAAGGACATATATAATAACACCAAAATCTTGGAATTAAAATATTTAAAAAAATTATCACGATTAATATAATCAAAATTTTCTTAAAAAGTAGTCCTCTCATTAAAATTACATATGGGTCAAACATCCAGAATAAAAAAGGAATTTTTAAAAAGATTGCAGTAAAAGATGTAAAAATTATAGCCCAAAAAATAAAAACTTTAATATATCTTACCCACTTTGGTATTTTTATACCTATCTTCCATTTTTTCCTTAAAAAGATTATATTTGCATAATCAATTATTCCACCTAAAGGACAAACCCAGAAACAAAAAAAATTTCCTAAAAATAAAAGTAAAAATAAAATGATTATTGAAGGCAAAAATAAATAGGAAAAATGAAGAGTTGAAATAGTTGTGAAAATTGCAAAAAGTAAATCTATCCGAAAAAAGAAATTTAAAGGTAGTTTTTCAGAAAGTGGAAATTTTGTTTTTTTAAAAAAATAAAAAAAAAGGAAAATAAATACACCCTGTATTAACAATTTAAAAAAATATTTGATTGTTTTTTTATACATATTTTATTTTTATCTTGTCAAGATTCATTGTACCGAGACCCATTTCAGCACCAATTTTTATG
>Ga0209409_1002369_pt1 | contig 14091 bp, 13 predicted proteins | sample AD_JPNMR1_MetaG_FD_184424 | JGI IMG/M metagenome (GOLD analysis project Ga0209409, IMG submission 184424) | Active sludge microbial communities of municipal wastewater-treating anaerobic digesters from Japan - AD_JPNMR1_MetaG (SPAdes) (version 2) | ecosystem: Engineered > Bioreactor > Anaerobic...
GCAACTCACGCTGTTTGAAAGCGAGCGCAAAGAGCCGCTGCGCGAGGCCATCGAGTTCTACCAGCACAAACACGGCTGGTCGAACCGCCTCATCGCCGGCGATTCGCTCCTGGTGATGAACTCGCTCCTGGAAAAAGAGGGCATGGCCGGCAAGGTGCAGATGATCTACATTGACCCGCCCTACGGCATCAAGTACGGCTCCAACTTCCAGCCGTTTGTAAATAGTCGTGAGGCAATCAGGAGATCAATAGTTTGAGTTGAGTTTTGGCAGGCCATGAGAACAACGGCAAAATCCAGACAGCGGGTTATAAATTATGGCGAGGTCTTGACGCCGAAGCACATCGTCAATGCCATGCTCGATCTGGTCAAGCAGGAGACCGAGCGGATTGACTCGCGTTTTCTGGAGCCTGCCTGCGGAACGGGGAATTTTCTAATTGAAATCCTGGAACGTAAGTTAAGGGTTGTTGAGAAACGCTATGGCAAGAGCCAGTTGGAATATGAGCGCTACGCGGTCCTCGCCATTTCGTCTATCTACGGGATTGACATTCTGGAAGACAATACCGAGGAGTGCCGCCAAAGGTTGTTTGCGGTTTTCGATGAAGCCTACACGCGGCTTTTCAAGGAAAAAACGAAAGAGCAGTGCCGGGAAGCGGCGCGCTATATTCTCATGCGAAATATCGTGCATGGAGATGCCCTTTCCCTAAGAACCGTGGGGGAAAATCCGCAGCCGATCGTTTTTCCCGAATGGTCGCTGGCGGGCGGCAGCCTGCTCAAGCGCCGCGACTTTGCGTTCCATGAATTGGTGAGCCACGGTTCCATGAGGGAACTTCCCCTCTTTTCCGATGTAGGCGAGGAAGTCTTTATTCCGGAACCGGTTAAGGACTATCCGCCGGTGCATTTCCTGGAGGTAGCCCATGCCTACAATGACGAACTACAATCCTGACGTGCTCTCCTGCCTGGCCAACCTCTCCAGTGACGAGGTGTTCACGCCGCCGGGGCTTGCCAACCAAATGCTCGACCTGCTGCCGCAGGAGCTGTGGAGCAACCCCGAGGCGCGCTTTCTCGATCCGGCCTGCAAATCGGGCGTGTTCCTGCGCGAGATCGCCCGGCGGCTGGACAAGGGTCTGGAGCAGCAAATCCCCGACCGGCAGGCGCGCATCAACCACATCATGAAGCACCAGCTCTTCGGCATCGCCATCACGGAACTGACCGCGCTCATCTCGCGCCGTTCGCTCTACTGCTCCAAGACCGCCAACGGCAAATATTCGGTCTGCACCGCTTTTGACAACCCGGAGGGCAACATCCGCTACCGGCGGACGGAGCACACCTGGAAAGACGGGCGTTGCGTGTTCTGCGGCGCCAACGAAGCCAACTATGCCCGCGGCGAGGAACTGGAAACCCACGCCTATGAGTTCATCCACACCACAAACCCAGAGGAGGTTTTTGATATGAAATTCGATGTCATTATCGGCAATCCGCCGTATCAATTGAGTGATGGAGGATTCGGCAGAAGCGCCACGCCGATTTACAACAAGTTTGTCCAGCAGGCGAAGAAACTAAACCCCCGCTATCTGCTGATGATTATTCCCTCACGCTGGTTTGCCGGTGGGAAAGGTTTGGATGCTTTCAGAGCCGAAATGCTTAACGATGATCGCATCCGCAAACTGGTGGATTTTGAGGACGCTTCTGAGGTCTTTCCGGGCGTGGATATTGCCGGCGGGGTCTGTTACTTCCTCTGGGAGCGGGACTCACGTGGGCCTTGCGAAGTGACCAACGTGTGTAAGGGTGAAAAAGTCGTTTCGGTCAGAAACCTCAATGAATTCCCGACCTTCATCCGCCACAGTCAGGCCGTGTCTATTTTAAGAAAGGTGCTCGCGAAAAAAGAAAGGAGTATGAGCGAACAGGTGTCAAGCAGAAAGCCATTTGGACTACCTACGAATGCCCGCCCACAGAAGTCAGGCGACCTTATTTTGCGCTGGCAAAACGGTGAAGGCCCTTACCGAAAACAGGATATTAAAGTCGGCGTTGAGATGATTGACAAGTGGAAGGTGATTACCTCAAAGGTTTCTTATGACCATGCTGGTCAACCTGACAAAGAAGGCAAGAGACGAGTTTTGTCCATTATTGATATTTTACCGCCAAAAACGATCTGCACTGAGACTTATATTGTTGTCGGATTTTTTGAAAAGAAGGATAAAGCTGATAGGCTGGCTGACTACTTAAAGACTCGTTTTGTTAGGTTTCTCATAGCACAAATGTCTTTTTCTCAGGACATCACAAAAGAAAGATTCTACTTCGTCCCCATCCTGGACATGAACACTGAATGGACGGACGAAAAACTATACGCACGATACGGTCTAACCCAAGACGAGATCGCCTTCATCGAGTCAAAAATCCGCCCCATGGAGCCAAACAATGACTAACAATCTTTCCGCACCGCACTACCAGCAGCTTAAAGCGCAGATTGGGGATCTGCTGCGTGAGGGCCGAGCGCAGGCAGGCCGGGCGGTCAATGCCATTCTCGTGCAGACCTATTGGCAGATCGGGCGTCACATTGTGGAGTTTGAACAAAAAGGCAACATCAAGGCCGAATACGGCAGCGAACTGCTCGATCGACTTTCCAGAGACCTTACCGCGGAATTCGGCAAGGGTTTCAGCCGATCAAATCTTTTCCTGATTCGTCAGTTTTATCTCAAATTTCCAAAAATCCAGACACTGTCTGGACAATTGAGCTGGAGTCACTATGCCGAAATCCTCAAGGCCGATAATGAGCTCGAAATCGGTTTCTATGTCAAGCAATGTGAGAAGGAAAACTGGAGCGTAAGGGAACTGAAGCGACAGATGAAGAGCATGCTCTTTCACCGGCTGGCGCTGAGCAAGGATAAGGCGGGTGTGCTTGAGATTGCAGAAAAGGGCAGCGAGGTGCAGAAACCCGCAGACCTGCTCAAAGACCCCTATGTGTTCGAGTTTCTCGGCATTCCATCCAAACAACAATACCTGGAAGGAGAATTGGAACAACGACTCATTCAAAACTTGGAGTTATTCCTTTTGGAACTCGGCAAGGGCTTCGCCTTTGTGGGCAGGCAGTACAAGATAACGCTGGCTAATCGGCATTTTTATGTGGACCTGGTGTTTTACCACCGCATTTTGAAATGTTTTGTGCTTATAGACCTCAAGCGCGGCGAGATCGATCATACCGACATCGGGCAGATGAACCTATATCTAAACTATTTCGCCAAAGAAGAAAATGTGGAAGGCGATAATCCGCCCATCGGCATCGTGCTGGGCGCTTACAAAGACCATATTTTGGTGGAGTATGCAACGCAGAACATCACCAACCAGCTATTTGTGAGCAAATATCAGTTGTATCTGCCGGATAAAAAGCAGTTGCAAACAGAATTAGAGAGGCTTTTGAGCGATGGCTAATCAAGAATTCTTCCCCCCGCGGCCCAAAATCGAGCCGAAAATCTACGCCTACGAGGACACCAATCCCGAATACGCGGGCTTGCTCAAGATCGGCTACACCACCAAAAGCGTGCAGGAGCGGGTGGCCGAGCAGTATCCCACCCTGCGGCCGGGCGGCAAGCCGCCCTATCGCATCGTGCTCGAAGAGCCGGCCCTCCGCAGCGACGGCACGGGTTTTACTGACCGCGACGTGCACCGCATGTTGCGCATCAACGGCATTCAGCAGGCGGGCGGCGAGTGGTTCCGCTGTACCGTTGAGCAGGTCAAGGCGGCCATTAACGCGGTTCGCGAAGGGCAACTCTTCGAAGAGCAGCGCTCCTTGAATTTCAAGATGCGCCCGGAGCAGGAAGCCGCGGTGGAAAAGACCATGGCTTATTTCAAGAGCTACCGCCGCGAAAACGACAAGCCGCCCCATTTCCTCTGGAACTGCAAGATGCGCTTCGGCAAAACCTTCGCCGCCTATCAACTGGCCAAGCGCATGGGCTGGAAGAAGGTGCTGGTGCTAACCTTCAAGCCCGCTGTCCAGAGCGCCTGGGAAGAGGATTTGCGTTGCCATGTGGATTTCCAGGGCTGGCAGTTTATCAAGCCCGGCGGACTGACCTACGAGCAGGCGGATAAAAGCAAGCCCATCGTCTGCTTCGGCTCGTTTCAGGACTACCTCGGCCGCAACCCCAGCACGGGCGGCATCAAAACCAAGAACGAGTGGGTGCACGCTACCAACTGGGACTGCGTGATTTTCGACGAATACCATTACGGCGCCTGGCGGGAGAAGGCCAAAGACCTGTTCGAAGCAGAGGACGAACGGGAACGAAAAGCGGCCGAGGGTGAAGATATTGACTACTTTGACGAAGACATTCTTCCCATCACCGCAGACCATTACCTTTACCTTTCCGGTACGCCGTTCCGCGCCATTGCCACCGGCGAGTTCATCGAAGAGCAAATTTACAACTGGACCTATTCCGACGAACAGAAAGCGAAGGCGGAGTGGGACGATAGCAAAGGCCCCAACCCCTATGCCGCCCTGCCGCGCATGGTGCTCATGACCTATCAGTTGCCGGACGCGATCCGGGAAGTGGCCATGCAGGGGGAGTTCAACGAATTTGACCTGAATGTGTTCTTTTCGGCAGAGGGGGTGGGCGACAAGGCGCGGTTCAAATATGAAGACGAGGTGCAGAAATGGCTCGATCTCATCCGGGGGGCATACCTTCCCACGAGTCTCGACAACCTCCGGCTGGGCGCGCAAAAGCCGCCGCTGCCCTACTCGGATGTCCGGCTGCTGAATGTGCTCACCCATACCCTCTGGTTTTTGCCCAGCGTGGCCGCCTGTTACGCCATGCGCAATCTCCTGGCCAGACCGCACAACAAGTTCTACCACGATTACAAGGTTATTGTGGCCGCCGGCGCCGCCGCGGGCATCGGCGTCAATGCCCTGCCACCGGTGCTGGAAGCGATGGGCGATCCCCTCAAGACCAAAACCATCACCCTAACCTGTGGAAAACTGACAACCGGCGTCACCGTTCGGCCCTGGACGGGCATCTTCATGTTGCGCAATTCATCCAGTCCGGAAACTTACTTCCAGGCCGCCTTTCGCGTGCAGAATCCGTGGACCATCAAGAATCCCGACGGGACATCACCCAACGAAGAATTGATTCTCAAAGAAGAGTGCTATGTGTTTGATTTCGCGCCGGATCGCGCCTTACGGCAGATTGCCGACTACAGTTGCCGCCTGAATATCAACGAGGACGACCCGGAAAAGAAGGTGGAAGAATTCATCCATTTCCTGCCGGTGCTGGCCTATGACGGCAGTTCCATGAGACGGATTGATGCTGCCGGCGTGCTGGAAATGGCCATGAGCGGCACCACCGCAACACTTTTGGCCCGCCGCTGGGAGAGTGCTCTTTTGGTGAATGTGGACAATGACACCCTGCGGCGCCTGATGAACAACGAGCAGGCGATGAAGGCTTTGATGAGCATTGAAGGATTCCGGAATCTCAATCAGGATATCGAGACCATTATCAACAAGTCTGAGGCCGTGAAAAGGCTGAAAAAAGAGGCCAACGATAGAGAGCTTTCCGCCAAAGAAAAACGCAAGCTGACTGAAGAGGAAAAGGAATTCAAGAACAAACGGAAACAAATTCAGGAGAAACTCATCAAGTTTGCCACGCGGATACCCATCTTCATGTATTTGACTGATTATCGGGAAAGAACTCTCAGAGATGTAATAACGCAACTGGAACCCGGCCTATTCAAAAAAGTAACCGGCCTTACGGTTAGAGACTTTGAACTGCTGGTCAGTCTTGGGGTCTTTAACAGCGCTCTCATGAATGATGCAGTATACAAATTCAAAAGGTACGAGGATCCCAGTTTGGTTTATATTGGCATCAATCGTCACGAGGGGGAAGACATTGGGCTTTACAATACGGTCTTGCGTCGCTCTGATTACGAAACAGTATTTTTTGTAAATGAGGAGAAATAACTACGCAAGATGCTTGAATGAGTTTAGCTAACAACGGATTACAGACGCACGATCTGCGTTCGGCTGTCTTAACCGCAACCGAAAGGATAGCAAGATGAATAAGCACGTGGAAGAACTTGCAGAAAAGTTTTTTGGGGAGAAGTATGAACAACTCGATGCGCAAAAAAAGAAGGTTGTTCATCACCTCGCCGAGAGGAGACATATTTCGAGAAACATCGCTCAAGACTTTTCTGAACGGGTAACCTTCGGCCAGCGGATAGCTGATAGGGTCGCCGCTTTTGGCGGCTCCTGGGTTTTCATCGGCATCTTTGCGGTGATCTTAGGGGCTTGGGTGATCCTGAATTCATTTATTCTAATCACGTACCGGGCGCCATTCGATCCATATCCTTATATCCTGCTCAATCTGTTTTTGTCCATGCTCGCCGCAATTCAAGCTCCGATAATCTTGATGTCTCAAAACCGGCAGGCATACAAGGATCGCTTAAATGCAGAGCATGACTACGAAGTTAACTTGAAGGCAGAGCTGGAGATAATGGCGCTCCATGAAAAAATAGACATGCTCAGGGAAAGGCAATGGAATGAACTCATCGCCATTCAGAAGGAACAGCTAAGACTTTTAAGCCGGTTAATCGAAGACCTCAAGAAGAATAAGTGAACTGGCGTCTAATCAAGCCCATTCCGCGAATGGCGTGAGCCACGATTATCAAAGAGCACATTTAACCCTTTCGGATACCTGATTTCAGCGTATACTTTAGCCATGAGAATTTTTAATGGCGCGTCATAAGGGGCGCTTTAGATGGGGAAGATGCGAAAGTTAATCAAGAAACCTTCACGTTTTTTTCTTCAAGCAGTCCTTCCTCCATAAGCAATCGGTTTCGTCACATGTTTCCCTGGTACCGAAGCATGGGGAGAATCCCTCGGCTATCTGGATATCCCGAATAAGGTCCTGTTTCTTCCGCCCGATACTCGTATCAACCCCCCATCTTTCTGCGATCTTTCTAATCTCTTGGATTCTCATGCAAAAACCTCCTTTCCTTGCTTAAGTTGATTAGGCAGTTTAGTATATCCATACGGAGTTGTTTAGAAGCCATCGCTATAAATAACCCCTCTTCTTTATCCTCGCTCACCATGGCTTTTCAATTTTTCTCATAGAATTTTGACGCGCTACCCCATTTCTTCCGCCTTGTCCGCCCCGGGCTCGGACACTAAGAGCGCAAGGACTGCCGGACTGTGTTTCCTAACCTATCTGCCTCATGGAAAGGGGGATCCGTTTCCGTGATGGGCGCAAGCAGTGGTCGGCAATCGGGCTGATGTCTGCCTATCGGGGTCATCAAGATTTGCCAGAGTTGGATGTGTCTTGCGCGAAACGAACCGGCGCAGGTAAGCAGGTAATACTCCCACATCCGCTTGAATTCTTCGCTATAGTTATTCTTGAGGCGGCTCCATGCTTTCTGAAAGCGTTCGTTCCAGGCCAGGAGGGTCTTTTCGTAATGGGGACCTAAGTTGTGGACGTCTTCGATCACAAATAAACCCTCCACAGCTTTGCCAATCTGTGCCAGGCTGGGTAGCATGCCGTTGGGAAAGATATAACGGTTGATCCAAGGATCGCAGTTGACCCGGGAGCGATTCCCGCCGATGGTGTGAAGCAAGAAGATCCCGTTTGGCTTCAAGCACCTCCGGACTACTTCCATAAAGGTGCGGTAGTTTTTATGGCCGACGTGCTCGAACATCCCCACGGAGACGATCTTATCAAAGGCGCCCTCTAGGTGGCGGTAGTCCTTGTCCTCGATTGTGACCGGTAAGCCCCGACAATACTCCCTGGCGAAGAGGTTCTGTTCGCGGGATATATTCACGCCCGTCACTTGACATCTGTATCGTTCCGCCATGTAGCGGGCGAGGCCGCCCCAACCGCTACCGATATCCAGTACCTTATCCCCGGGCTTCAAGTCCAGTTTTCGGCAGATGAGCTCCATCTTTTTCAGTTGGGCCTCGTCGAGATCTTCCGTTTCATGGAAAAAGGCACAACTGTATTGAAAATTAGCGTCCAGGAAAGTGAAAAAGAGATCGTTGCCCAAATCATAGTGGCGTCGAGCGATGATGTCCGCCCGCTGAAGGGACTGGAGGTTGAAAAAACGGGCTGATAGATAAGTCATAAGCCACGGGAGGTTCTTCCTGACTTTTTCTTCCACCCCTGCCGAGAGAAGGCGACAGATGAACTCGTCGATCCGCTCACAGTCCCACCAACCGGCCATATAGCTTTCCCCCAGGGCCAAACTACCCCCTTTGATGACCCGACCGTAAAAGCGTTCATCGTGGACCCGAATGTCCCAGGGGGCGTCCCCGCCAATCCTCACCCCTGCCGGGCAAAGTATTTGCTCCAAAAACCGTCTCTCTCGGTCCACGTTAAACCGTCCGACAAACAAAGTGAGGAACGACCATGACCCTACCATGGTTTTTTACAAATTTAGCCATCTGTGGGGCCCCTTATCAATTTTTCTAATTCTAGGATCCGAGCGCCAAGCTCGACGGCGGCCTTTATGGCCTCCGGATCCCTCTTCACTTCCCCCGGTTTGAAGCCCAAGCCGCAAACACCCCTGTTTGCCGGTACCATGTGGTGCTTGAGGAAGAACGCTTGAATGGCCGTAAGGGCACCTTCGCTCCCGTATCTCCTGCCAACGACGATGGCACCGCCAATTTTGTTTCTCAGCTTTCCCCTGAGAGACCAGGTACGATCGATGAAAGCCTTTAGCTGAGCAGAGACGTTGTTAAAGTAAACGGGACTCCCCAGAACGACCGCGTCCGCCTCCAGCAGCCTGGAGGTAAGAACGGCGCTAAAGTCGTCTTCTATCCTGCAAGTACTATGATTGAGACATCCCCAACAGGCCCTGCAGGGCTCGATCCGGTAGTTAATCAGCTTGATGAATTCGCCGCCCGTAACCTCGCGTACGCGCTCCAACAGGTAATCGGTGTTACTGTTTCTTTTTCTGGGACTTCCCGAAATATACAACAGGTTGTTCATCGGCTATCCTTAAGTGAATAATTCTTCCTTTGCTCAGGTGTTCCCATCCCATGAGGTGGGGATGATCATTACGGGGCGATCGTTTTTTCTCGCAACGGCTTCGCTCACGCTTCCCATAAGGGCCTCTTTTACGGCGCTTTTCCCTTGGGAGCCAAGCATAATCATGGATACGTTTTCTTCTTCCGCAATCCGATTAATCTCGACGAACGGCACGCCTTCTTTCAATTTAGTTTTGGCCTTAAATCCCATAATTTCAATGGTATCTGCGATTTTGTCCAAACGTTCAGAGTCGATACGATTGAACTCCTCCATCTTGCTTTTCAGGTGAGGGAACAACTTCCTCGTATCCTGAATATGGGCAACAATGACCTCCTCGATGCCGGCTGTTTTTAAACATTCTATCATGTTCAGCACCAACAGTGAACATTCCGAAAAATCCGTAGGATAGAGTATTTTCCTGAATACGTTATCCATACCCATACAGACGGGCCTTTTTTCGCCGTTAATTTCTTGGAACGTAATTTTCGCTATAAGGACCGGTATCGTCGTCTGTCTTATGACGTTATGCGTGACACTACCCAGCAGGGCCCCCTCTAAGAAACTGTGACCGTGAGAGCCCATAATAATGAGGTTTACCCTTTCTTCGGATGCGATTCTCAAGATTTCCCTATGAGGCAGGCCGACTTCAATCCTGTATCGTCCCCTGATCCCCTCATGGGGAGGCAAAATTTCGGAAAGGGCTTTCGCCATTTTTTCCCCCGCCTCTTTTTTCCTGGTGGCAATGGCTTCTTCTACATTTGCCCATTGAGCTGCTTCGGTGGGATCGATGACATGAACCAACAATAACTCTTCCATTCCCGCCTTCTTAAGGAAGGGAATGCATCCAACCAAGGTGTTAGAGTGAACTGAAAAATCAAGAGGGAAAAGTATTTTTTTTAACATGGCTTCTCCTTTCTTCATCCTTTACGCTACAATTTTCTGTAAATAACGGCCGACAGTGTTTTTATCAGGGTGGTGGACCAGAGGAAAACCAAGAGGAGGTAGAAACCGAATCCTATAAAGTCCACGATTACCAGATGAAAGATTGTGGCCACGGAATGGCTGGCCGCCACGTAAGCACCGAGGGGGAATGTGAAGGCCCACCACGAGAGGGCGTAAGGCAATTTCATCGTCTTTATGTAATAAAGAGTCATGATAATCGCCATGAGCGCCCACCAAATGCCGAATCCCCAAAAGATGAGGCCGAAGGCGAAAAAGGGCTCTTTTACGGTTATGAATCCCGAATGTTTGACTAAATTGACAATTGCCACGGTGCCGGCCCCAATCGGCCCCAGATTAATCCAAATCGTAGGCGCGAGGATGTTCGGTAAAGGGCGATGGAGGATAAATCTGTGCATGCAAATCGCCAACAAGGCCAGGTAGATAAAAAAACCGGCCCCCCAGCCGAAATAGTTAATAAATAGGACAAATTCCTGGAGAATTCCCGAATACTGGTCGATAATCAGGCTTCCGGGGATGGGGATCACGATCAAGCCCACGGGTGGGATAAACCAGGCCGGATTGATATGATCCATGGTTACGTGCTCGCCCCTGAACATGATAAAGGGGGTCAAGATGCCGAAGAGTATCGTCAACCCGGCAGCAATGAACCATAGTATCTCTCCCCAAAAGATATTTTTCCCAATGATGGTGAAATTTGCCGAGAGGACGAGTAGGGCAACAGCAATGGTGGCGTAGAAATTGGATAGGACCGGATGTTCGAGATCGGCCAGGGCGTTTTCCCTATATAGGACCCATCTCAGGATCCAGGGCACCAAGAGCACAATAAACAGGGCTACGTTGAAATAAAACAGAAGAACTGCCACGCTTTTCAGGAAGGGGACATACTGGGAATAGAAAAGGCTGGTAATGGCCAATATTCCCGTTCCCATGACCGAGGCAAACCACGAAGGGGCAAAATTTTTGATGAAATTTTCCTGTTTTCCATTAGCTGATGAAGACATTTTTCAACTCCTTTTGTTAAAATGTAAGCAACTTCCCTCTGCCCAAGAGAAATCTTAATCAGATGTATCAAAATGGGATCGTAAAATATTTCTTAGGTACGACGGGATGGGGAAGGACGTAAAAGCCTCCCCCATCCCTCTTACTGTGTTAGGCCTTCATTTACTGTGCCGGTTTGGCTAACGCTTGCCAAATGGCCAACCCCGCAATTACGATCCCTGTTAATAGCAAGTTCCACTGGGCGGTAAGGGAAGTAACGAGGCCGGAGAGAATCATCCACAAGCCCAAGATACCAAGAACAATACCTTGCCAACGACTGTAGGTCCAGAATCCGAAAACCGCCACTGCAATGCCAACGATAATATAGTTGACGCTTACACCGAGGGTTGAAACGATTCCGGATAAAATGGCCCACAAACCCAACGCGAAGTTAACCCATGCTTGCCACATAACTTTATCCTCCTTAAGTTTTATTTATTACTTGACAAACCCGAATCTCCTTCCCCCTTACATAAATCGCGTTGCTTTACTTCAGGAATTTTTGCTACCAATTCGACGATTTGCGGGTCGTCATCCAACCATTTCCGCAAATTATCCAGAAGGTAAGATGCATAAGGAGAACCGGGTTCGTCAGTTAGACTGAAGGATGACCATAGGCCTTTTTTTCTTCGTTTAAGCAAACCTGCCGTAACGAGTATTTCGAGGTGTTTGGATGTACAACTTTGTGATAAGCCCAGAATGGCTTGGATTTCGCTTACGCAAAGTTCGCCAAATTGTAAAATTTTCAGGATCTTGACCCGATTCGGGTCTCGCACGGCTTTCATAACTTTGGTCAGGTTCTGTATCGTCATTTCCCTGCACTTTTTATAAGTCAATCACCGGGCTTGTGCACCATCCCAACATTTCCGCCCCCGGCCTTTAGGCGAAGGGCCCCTGTGCGTTAAGGCACCTTTGGACCACTTCCATAGCGTTGCCAATGAGGTTGTAATTCACTCGGATACCCTTCCTCTCGAACCAATTGCGGGTGGCTCGATCAATGCCGCCGCAGCAAATCATGTCTGCGCCCAGGGATACGATCTTTGCCTTCCGCTCCGAAAGGGAAAGGGAAGAAAGATCGAGTTTATGCATAGAGACGCAGCCGCCCTCGCTCTCGACCACCAACGCTTCCGGTGCTGTGGAAAAATGAGGTGAAATTCTTTCCCCAAACAGAGGGATTATCACCATCATAGCAACTCCTTTTTGTTCATTTCATGACCGCCGTCTAAGCCGGTAAGGAAGACACTCTTTTTAAAGCACAATCTGCGCCAAAATCTCTCTATGGAAATATATCTTGTGATATCAAATAGTTAAAAAATAGAGGAAAGAAGGGCCCCTATAGGATCGCTGCATAATTGCGAAATTGTTTCACCGAGCGTTTCACAATGAAACGTCTATATGTAACAGCTTAGTTTAACGTACCCGAAGGGATTCCTGTTTCTTCAACTTACGCCAAAGGGTGGTACGGCTAATGCCGAGGCACTGGGCTGCCTTTGTCCGATTGCCGCCCTGCTCTTTCAGGATTTCCTGGATGAGTTTTTCTTCTGCGTAAACCAGGGGATTGAAAGTTGTTACTTCATCTTTGTGCCTCGTTTTTTCCAGCAGATCGAGGGGTAAGTGCTTCTCTTCGATGAGGGGGCCGCGACACAGGATAAAGGCGTGTTCCAGGATATTTTTTAACTCCCTGACGTTTCCGGGGTAATGGTAATTCATCAGAAGCTTCATCACTTCATTTGAAACCCCTTTAATATTCTTCCCCTTGATCGCGTTTAGCTGGGCAATGAAATGTTCGACTAAGAGAGGAATATCTTCTTTCCTCTCGCCTAGTGGAGGCAGGGTGACCTTTATGATATTAAGCCGGTAATAGAGGTCTTCTCTAAAATCTCCCCTTCGAACCGCTTCCTCTAAGTTCTGGTTGGTGGCCGCAATTATCCGTACATCAACCTTAACCGGGATTACACCCCCAAGGGGAACAAATTCTCTTTCCTCGATGACTCTCAGGAGTTTGACTTGCATAGCAGGTGATGTATTTCCGATCTCGTCTAAGAACAGGGTGCCTCCCTGAGCGAGAGAAAACCTTCCTTTCTTGTCTTTTCTGGCATCTGTGAAGGCACCCTTTACATAGCCAAAGAGCTCAGATTCAAGAAGTGTATCGGGAATGGAGCCGCAGTTGACTTTTATCAGAGGTTTGCCTTTCCTGGGGCTTAAATCATGTATCGTATTGGCCAGAACCTCTTTCCCCGAACCACTCGGCCCTTGTATGAGCACCGTGCTATCGCTTTCGGCAATATCGGGTAATATCTCAAAAATTTCCTCCATCCGATGATTTTTGCTTATGAGTTCGCCCATACGATATCTCCCGGATAGTGTTTGACGCAGCGTCTCAATGATTGAAACGTCCCGGAAAACTTCGACGGCACCTATTATTTCTCCCCGATCGTTCCTAAGGAGATCGGCCGTAAGGCTGATTGCAATCTGCCTTCCCGCTTTGTTGATAATAACGGCCGATTGGTCATAAACGGGCTCCTTATTTTTTATGGCTCTATCCAGGGGGCAGTTGACCTGGCATACGTTGGATCGAAATATGTCGAAGCAGTATTGCCCCATGGCCTCTTGCACGGAGAATCCGGTGATAGATTCTGCCGCAGAGTTGAGGAAGGTAATTTTCTTGTCGAGGTTGATGGTGAAAACCCCTTCACTGATGCTGGTCAGGATGGTGCAACAAGGCGTTCCCGTCTGAAATGCCCTTTCACACAAGAAGGTAGATCCCTTAGTCCTAAATTGTGCATCTTTTAGGGACATCATCTTTTTCATCTCTAGCAACTTTTTTGACCTGCCGGTCGGCGTGGCCAATAAATTTCAATCGTTTTACCTGAAAAGAAAAGCATATCAAATTTTCATCATTTCATCCATATTGACAAAACGGCCCCATTGTGGTGAGTTGCCAAAGGTCTTATATCTTGGCAAAAGGAGGAAACATGGCGGAAAGAGAAGTAGTATTCGTGGACGGCGTCCGGACCGCCTTCGGCAGAATGGGCGGGACTCTGAGGGATTTTACGGCAGAGACACTGGCCGGAATCGGCATCAAGGGGCT
>Ga0209409_1002382_pt1 | contig 14050 bp, 7 predicted proteins | sample AD_JPNMR1_MetaG_FD_184424 | JGI IMG/M metagenome (GOLD analysis project Ga0209409, IMG submission 184424) | Active sludge microbial communities of municipal wastewater-treating anaerobic digesters from Japan - AD_JPNMR1_MetaG (SPAdes) (version 2) | ecosystem: Engineered > Bioreactor > Anaerobic >...
TTATAGGAATAAAAATACCTGCAAATAGAATTAAAGCAAAAATTAATATGAAAATCACACTTAAAATATTCCCTAAGGTTTCCTTTCTTTTTTCTTCATCCTGCCATCTTCTTTCCTCTTCTAAAATATCTTTTAACCCATATTTATTGATAATTAATGCTTTATTAGGATCTATATTTTGCAGATAATATGTTGGGAAAACAACCCTCACTTCTACCCACTGATTTGCTGGAATATTTCCTGCATAAGCTATTATTTTTCTATAGTCTTTTGAAACTCCTATCTCTCCTTCTACCTTTGGATGAAGCCAGTAATTTAACTCTGCAACATCATTTATTTTGGTAGGAAATGAGATTTCAACCCATAGTGCAGGAAGTTTTTTCTCCCAATCTCCTCCCCATACTTTCCAATAAAATTCTGCTACATCATCGTGGACTTTTAATCCTTTAAAGATTTTATATCGGATTCTGAATGTTTTATTTGTATCTTGAGCCCTATAAGACCATGTTATCTTATATTCCGTAGAATCTTGTGTAAAGGCAAAGGTATTTGGGACTCTTTCTTCTGTCGCTGAATGGTAGGTATAAGAAATTTCACCTTCATTTGTAACTTCACTTACAGACACATCTCTTATTTCATAGTTTCCATTAGGGATAGTAAGCCATGCTTGAGAGTATGAATCTGAAAACCAGTAGGTTAAATCATTTACAACATCAATTTCTCCATCAGGTTGAATGGTATAATAAACTCTTGCTTCATTAAAGCCATAATCCTTTGCATAAGCTGGGAGAATTATAAGGGAAATTAAGATTAAAACGAAAAATATCTTTTTCATCTTATTTCCTCACAATTAGGATTTTGAGATGATTGATTATACCATAGAGCTTTTACTTTTTTTTGGAAGTTTCATTTAAGAAGACGGCTCAATAGAGAGGCTTAGGAATACTATTAAAAATAGATGAATGGTTTTGTAATAGTTTAGTTTTTAATAGTAAAAGTGTTATTTGTCTGTCAGGCATATAGGAACCTTACTTAAATCACTAACCCTAAAATTTTTTGTGACAAAGATCACTTTTATTAAAAGAAATTTATATTATAATTTTTATTAGAGGGGTTAGAAATTTCATCTTCTGAAAAAGAACTTAAACTTTTTAGCTCCTCAATAAATAACTAAGGGGGCTTTTGAAATGAAAAAGTTTTCTGTTTTCCTCTTGAGTATTCTCCTTATCACTTTAATTTCAGGCTGTAATCTGCCTCAACCAACCCAAGAAAGCTTAATTCAAAATGGAGACTTTGATAACAACACTTTAAATTATTGGACAATATTGCATGGCAGTAGTGTATCAGATGATTGGTATATTAATGCTGATAGTGGCTATATACATTGGTATAGATCTCCAATTTCCCCCGATGGGGGATTGGTAGGAGCCTATCAAGATATAGATTATGACTTAACTGGAATAACTGAATTACTTCTTTCTTTTGATGTGATAATTTACAATCAACAACTTAGCAGTGATGGATTTGCAGGAGTTGGAGAATATCCTGCTGGAGTTAATATCTTTTTTGAAGACGGATCTGGAAACCAATATGTATATGAGAAATGTTTCTTAAAAGAAGGAAGTACAATAAATTATCCAGAAAATAATGTATCTTTGATTCCTCTTGGTACTTGGTACCAGTTTGAGTTTGATTTAATGTCAGATCCAAATATTGCCTCTCAAATTGCTTCTCATCCTATATTAAAACAAATAAAAGTCTTTGGAAGTGGTTGGAGTTTTGAGGGTGGTATGGATAATATTATATTGCTTGCCCATTAAACTTAATTTTACCTCTTTTTGGGGGAGAGGGTTTTTACCCTCTCCCTTTTAAATAGGGGAAAAGGAATATCTATTAATTTTTAAAATTTAATGTGGAATTTCTGATAAGATTTTTGCATGATAGTAATCTTTACTTAAAAAAGTCTCTTAATTCTTTTGACCTTGAAGGATGCTTTAAATGACGAATTGCTTTTGCTTCAATCTGTCTAATCCTTTCCCTTGTAAGCCCAAAAATTTTTCCAATTTCTTCCAAAGTCTTTGGTATACCATCTTCTAAACCAAATCTTAATATTAGTATTTCCCTTTCTCTTTCTGATAAAGTATCTAACATCTCTCTTATTTTATTTGCTATATATTCTTTTTCTACTTCTTCTTCTATATTCTCTTCATCACATAATAGGTCTTGTATACATAGGTCTTCATCATCAGAGTCATTTAATAGATCTGAGTTTCCATCTAACTCCTCTGTAGATAATTCATTGATAGGTACATCAAAAGGACAAATCTTAAATAAAGAATTTTTCATCTGTAACAATTTTTCCATACTGATTCCAGAATATTCTGCTAATTCTTCTAATTTAGGCTCTCTTTTAAATTTTTCTTTGAATTCTCTCTCTGCTCTTCTCATATGGCGCATCTCTTCCTGAAAATGCACAGGTACCCTTATAAGACTACTACAATCAGCTATAGCTCTTGTCATTGTTTGTCTTATCCACCAAGTAGCGTAAGTACTAAACTTATATCCTAAGTTAGGATTATAATGTTCCACTGCCGTAATAAGCCCAATATATCCTTCTTGTACTAAATCTGAATAATCTAATCCCAATCTCTGATATCTTTTAGCTATAGAGTGTACTAATCTCAAATTTGATAATATAAACTTTTCCTTTGCTTCTTTATCTGTCTTTGCTTTTTGGGCTAATATTCTTTCCTCTTGAGGGGTTAATACCCTATACTTGGAGATCTCTTCTTCATGAATATTCCATACGAAATTGTCTTCTTGAGGATATTCATTCTCAAGATCCTTGCTCTGTATTTTGATAGTTTTAACTTTATAGTGAGGCTTATCATCTTTGGGTGGACTCTTTTTTACTTCAGTGTTATCTTCCTCTTTATTCTTATATTTTTCTATAATTTCATCAATATCTCTAAAAAGTTCTTCCTCAAAAAGGTCATCTTCCATTTTTAAGCTTTTCCTCTATAAATTTGTATCCTTCCTCAGAAAGTTCCCAAATTCCATTAGGAGAATCATTTCTCAAAAGTCCTTTCTGTACCAATTCATATCTACACCAATCTACATTTTTCTCCCATCTAATTGTCCCTGATTGTAATGATTCTTTGTCCTTTTCTGTAAAGATATCCTTCATTTTTTCTTCTATTTTTTTGTGCACTTCACTTATACGAGCTCTTCCACCAGACTTATACAAAATTTCCAATATAGGGATTTCATATGCTCTTTGAGGAGTTATTGCACCTTTCTCTCTTTTAGTGCTTCTATAAGTTTCCTTACTCTCAGAACTTTCAAGCATTCTTTCCAATCTTTTGATTTTTTCTAATTTATTTTCAAACTTTAAAAGATCCTCTTCCCAATGAGTTATTAAAGAAGATATTTTTTCCTTTAATGCTTCTATATCCTCATTTTGGGAAAGTTTATTCCTCTCTATAATCTCATCAATATCTCTAAAAAGTTCTTCCTCAAAAAGGTCATCTTCCATTTTCTCTTGCCACTTTTATATCTGGTACTTCCTCTTTAAATTCAGGATCCATCAGATGAGCCTGTTTTTTAATAATGGCTCTCTTCTCAATAGCAGGATTAAGACAGTATCTTTCAAATTCATCTTTGTCCACATCAGAAGTCTTTCTAATATGAGGAAAGAGTAATTTTAAATATGCTGTGGCAAGTCTTTTTATAGCAGTTGTATCTCTGGTATCAGCAGTACGAGGTATATCTAAAAGATCGTCCACAATAGCAGGAAATTCACTTCTTTCACGAAGTATATGTAAAATTTCAGTAAAATATTCCACATTTAGCGTGTAACCTCTAACCTTCATATCCTCACGCATTCTTGGGAGCTTCCACCCCTCTATAAAACCATGGAAGCGATCAAGAAGAGCAGATTCATGGAAGAAATTAGGGAGTTCTAAAAGGTAGATACTATTAATAGGCATCTTATCTTTGTTTAAAAGGATATTTCCTAATAGAATAATGCCTGCATCAGAAGTCCCTTGTACATTTGCCACAGTAAACTTACCTTGTTCTAAATAATCTTTAAGGGCTCCTTTCAGTTCTTGCTCATCGGAAAATTTAATAGTCTGAATTTCATCTAAAGCAACGAAATCATACTTTGTTATGAAGCCAAAAGTTTTTTTACTCATATCATAAAACATTTTTGCCCTTGTGATTATGCCTCCTCCTACCCACCATCCATATTTACTGAGATTACTAAAGATATACGTTTTTCCTGTTCCCTTAGGAGCGAGCTCAATCATATTTAAGCGTGGTTCTACAAATATTAAAAGACGAGATAAGAAAAGGAGTTTCTGTTCTAAGCTATCAAAACCTTCGGGATTATATTCCATAGATCTTATCAAAAGGTCAACCCACTCCTCTAAGGTAAATTTTTCCCTACCTTCTCTAAAATAATCAAGATCAGCCTCATAAGGTTTAAAAGGTTTATAGTCTGTCATACCGATATAAATATTATTATCTTCGTCATGATAGGGATAAACAAGGTTAAAAATCCCCCAAAGTTCTCCTCCTTTTAATTCTTTATATTTGTCCACCAAAAAACTTGCTACTATACCTTCGTTAGGTTTGATACCGAGTTCTGGTAAAGAAAACCTAAAGATATCCTTTTTTACATCAGGCTCTATTAAAGCTCTTGCTAAGACATTGTATGAAGTTTTACTGCTCATTATTTCTCCCTTTAATCTCTCAACAGAACCCTTCTGAGGAATAAATTTTTCCATATAAGCTAATAGCTCTTCTTTATTTAAAACCCCATCTTCATCAGTAAATTTTTTAACTAACCAATCTTTAATAAAAGAGGGAAGATTTTTACCTGTAAAGACGCTATAATTTTCTTCTACTTTATATACAGATTCATCAGGGAAAGCCTCTTTAATTTTTTTATCTAAATTATTTTCCATCATAATAATTCGTTCTCCTTTAATCCTCCTTTTATTCTAAATTCAATAACTTCCTTCCACCTTTCTATCTTTACAGTGAGAACATAATTTCCAGATCTATAACCTGATAAATTTATCTTGTATATTTTTTTATCATTATCAAAATCTGCTTTTAATCTTTTATCCTTAAGGAAGAAAGATACTTTTTCAGGATTTGGTTTTATTGTTAGCTCCAGAACAGGAGTTCTTATATCAATCTCTTCTCTTAGTAATTCAATCTTGTATTCTTCTTTCTTTCTCTCTACCTTAGAAGCATAAATCACAGGGACTAACACCTCTTCTGGAGTTGCTCCTCCATGAATTTCTCTATTAGAGATTTCAGAGAAAAACTTATGCTTGGTGGCTATAAGATATTTTTCCCCTTCTTCTGAAAGATAAACAAAGAAGTCTTCGTCTTTTGGAACTTCTTTGTCATCTATAACTTCTGCATATCTTCCTTCTTTCTCTGCAACCTTAACCCCTAAGATTTTTTTACCATCAAATTTTGTGTTAGCAAAAGCTGTGAAACCATGATCGGAAAATATTAAAACCCTCTCTTTATTCTTGATTATGCTATCTACTATGTTCTTGATAATCTCTATTTCTCTAATGATATTATCAGGATAAAAATAAGAATATTGGTTGTGAATAAAATTGTCTAAGTCAGGTATCCTGTCCACTCCTTCAAACATATTAAATTCAGTAGTAGATGGTAAATTAACTATTCCTATATTAAAATCTACATTAAAGCCTTCTTCTTTCAGCAAAGAGATTATGAGAGGTAGAAATTCAACTCCTAAGGCATCTATCCATATTTTTGTATACTCATCATCTTCTATATATTTTGTAACAGGCTTAAAAGAATAATACCATTTAAAGAAGGAGTCTTTATTAGCATTCTTCTCTTCTAAGATTTCTTTTAATCTTGGTGATATAGAATTTTTAATCCGAGAAATGCGATATTCTTTGAAATACTCATTGATCCAGGTGTTTTCAGGGCTTAAATTTTCACATACGATGTCTTCTAAATAGAAGGAGAGTTCAGGATATATTGTCTCAAGATCTTGTTTAATGTGATCTATATTTTCAATGATCCATTTTTTCTCAAAGAAGGTTGTATTAGTAATATAATTTAATGCTTCCTCAGGAGATAGGGAATTAATCTTTTCTTCAAGGTCACTTTCTATAAATTTAAGATCTAACTTCTTATTCTTAAGTGCTTCTTGAAGGATGTTTCTTCGCTCTTCTAAAAAGTCCTTATTAGGTTTTCCATCAAAGATTTTCAAATAGTAATTTTTTAATAGCTCTTCATTGTTTAAGTGGAGTAAAGAGTTAAAAACAATTTTTGTATAGCAATCCTTTTCTATATTAGAGTAATAATTTTTTATAATCCATCTTGTAAAATTATCATCTTTATTGAGCCATAAAGAAAGAGGATTAGTCTTTTCAAAGTCATCTAAATCCATAACATTTAGATGACCTTTCACAAACGCTTCAAAGCTATCTTTTCCCTTAATCTTTTCTAAGAGGTTTTTCCAAAAATAATCTTCTGAGCCTTTATATTCCATAGGAATATTTATTTCAAGAAACTTCTCTATAAATTCTTTAGTATTTTTTATTATTATTGAGTTAAAAATCTCATCATTTACTATTCTATTTCCTAAGTAGCATAGATATTTTGATGATACTAATATATTAGGAAAGATATCACTTTTCTTCCAAAGATCTAAGAACTCTTTTGTGGTATGAACAATTGTAGCACCTTCAATTTCTGGGGAGAATTCAAAAAATATAAGCTTAAATTTATCATAGTCATTTCCCACTTGCCATACAAAGGAAAATTCAGATCTCTTGTAATATTTATCTAAGAAGGAATTTTGAAAATGCAAAGATAGACCTAATATAGGGATATATATCCTTCTCTTAAACGAATAATCATTATTTTCTATATTCATAAGGCTTGTGAGAAAGCTGTAAAATTCAGCATTATCCAAAAATCTTAAAATCTCTGAAATAGGGAAAATTATATAGTCCTTCTCTTCAGGAAGTTTCTTTATAATATCTATGATCTTATATGTAGTTATCCATCCATCATTATCCTGAAAATTTTCAAGACTGCTTAGATCTAAAGTTTCTACTTCATTTTTTTTCATAATTTCTATGAGCTTTCTCATATTTTTAAAGTTATCTACAAGAATGAATCTTATAGGGTATCTTCTATATGATGGGGTAGACTTTTCTTTTTCCTCTTTTACTAAAGGAATAAATTTATCTTCCTCTATGGATGTTTCTATTATGTAATTAGCTGTCATTCTAAGTATTCCTCCAGTTTAATACATACTTCTGGATAATCTTCAATTATCTTTAGAAGAACATCTTTCAAATCTTTGTTAGAAGATGCAATTTTTGTCTTTGTTTTTTCTTGGAGATTTTTAAGGACTTTTTTCTTTAATTCCTCATTCCTATAGAGCCAATTTTCCACATTATTTCTATCCCAATGGAAATTCTCTGGAGGTATTTTTCTTCTCATTTCTTCAAGGATCTCATTTATCATATAATCTTCTAAAGGAGTTTTAAGCTTAAAGTAATTATTAAGTTGTTCTCTTATCCATTCTACATATAGCCCTCTTAGATTATCTTCTTTCAAGAGTTCTTCTACCTTTTCCTTTGAGATGTTATTCAACATAGACTCTAATTCTTCTATAGTTATATACGATGATCTAAGAAATTTATACATATGAGAAAATATCTTTTTTCCATCTTCCGAAGCTTCTAAGAGCCAGAAAGGATATGAGAGATCTTCAATTTTCCTTTTAATATTTGCTTTTAGATCTTCTATAGGAAGTACTTCTTCAATACCAAAGATCTCTCCCATAGTCTTTGAAAAATTATACTCTTTTAAAACTCTTTCTAAGTCTTGCTCTTCCCAGAGATATGGCTCTTTGTTAATCCTCCCTTTTACATATGAAACAAATGAGTCTAATCCTAAATTCAAAGAAGTCTTTTCCTTTATCCAGACTCCTAAGCCTTGCTTAGTTGTTTCAGTAGTTAGATTAGAATGAATAAGAGTCTCGTAAGGTCTTATATCAGTTAAAAATTCCTTAAGAGTTTCAGAGTTAATACGAGTATCTCTAATAAAATCATCAATGTCGTCTAAAGCTTTTCCTGCTTCCACTTTGAAGACATATTTCAGTGTCCATAAAGGAAGTCCCAAATTATTTACCTTACCTCTTACTTCTCTCTTTAGACTTTCTAAATCGGTAATATGTTCTAATTCAAATATTCTACTTATCAATCTAATAAAATCTCTTTCTACTTCCTCTTGACTTTCGTATATTACCCAATCCTTAAGTTGTGCCCTAATTTTATCTTCCTCCCACAGTCCAACTTCTTCTTGCATATTTTCCCGTAAGAATTTTATAATATTCTCAAACTTTTCTTCGTCTATATCTCCTTTTAATTCCTTTTCTATCCATTTTTTAAATCCCTCTTTTAGATTTTGAGGAGAAAGAAGAATACTAAGATCATCTTTCTTAATTGAAAGAACAGAGAGAATTTTTTTAATATATTCTTCTGTGATTTCTCTATCAGCAGTTCTACTTAGGAAATATATTAGATCAATAGATTTTTGAATAATCTCATTATCTTTAGCGTAGCTTTTAAGAGACCAGATAGGATATCCTACATTTTTAATCCACTCTCTAATTCCCCAACGAGCTTTGTTAAGATTCTCTTCTTCTTTTAGTTTGAATAATTCTACTAAAAGATTAGTAAGATTTCTTTCATCCTCTGTACCTAATCTTAAATTAAGTTTATCTATGTTTTTACGATCTTCCCAATATTTAAACAGAATACTAAGTTTTTCTTTTAATAAGTTTTTATCAATCCTTCTTCCTGTCCCCTCCTCATAAAGTTTATCTACAAAAGGTCTCATTGCAAATGCTAATACAGCATAATTAACCATATTCTGATAGATACCAAAAGGTGGCTCCTGCAAAAAACTAAGTGTAGCTCCTAAGTTAAAGGTTTTTCCCTCGTATTTCTTAATTGCTTCTTCTATAGATTTATATATTCTATAGGTAGGATGATTTGTATCTATGTCTTTTATAAAATTAAGTTTGTTATCTACTATATAATTCCCCTTGTTATCTTCAAGAATAGCTCTTAAATCTTTATAGGGTGCATTCTTTGTCCTCTCCTCAAGGTCATTCCTATCTTGGGCAAAGATAAATATATCTAAAACTTTTTCTGAATCCTTTTTTTTCCATACATTAATGTTATAGGTTAAATCCTTAATGTTTTCTAAACCTGACCAGAAAATCTTAGGAGAGATCTCGTTATTTAAATAATAATCAAAATTATTTCCTAAAATTTTGTTAGATTCTTTTCTAAAATATATCTCAAAATAGCCATTTTCTATCTTATTGATCCACTGATTTATTATTTCTTCACTATTTTTTTTATAACTACTTGCATCACTTCCATATTGATGGTTATTGGCAATAGTATATTTAGCAAGATAATCTATAAATCTTTCATAATTCTCTCTTGTTAGTGGAGTATTAGAGATAGCAAAAACAATATTATCAGTGTTTATGCCATTATCCTTAGATATTCCCTCTTTAGATATTTCCTCTATAGTGTTCCTTATCTTATTTATTTCACTCTCCTCTTTAGCAATAAAAAGAGCAATAGGAATATAATGAGAGTTCTTAAAATCAGTTTTTAATCTTCTGTTTAGTTCATAATTCTCAATCCCTGCCCAATATAACTGAATATTAGTCTCTCTCAATATATTTGAAGTTAGATCTTTTTTTAATTTCTTTTTCTGTTCTTCGCTCAATGCTTTTGTTATATCTTTATGATCTCCATCAACCCTCTCTTTTTCTTCTGCCACCTCTCTTTCAGGTAGAGCAGAATAGTTTACTAAAAATAGTCCATTAGGATCCTTAGGGATATATCCTTTTTTATCAATATAATTTAATATATCAGGGATAGAATCTTGAAAACTGCTACCTTTAAACATATCCAATATATTTTCTTCGCTTGGAGAATATAGACTTGCATCTTCAGTGGAAACTCTAACTGAAGAGTATAGGATATTTAGAAGGAGGACACCTCTAAAAACAGCTAAATAAGAGTCTCCTAATTCTCCAATTTCTTTTTCTCCCTGCTTATATCTTACTAAAATTGAGTTTATCTTTTCCGATGAATTTCTTTCAAACTCAGATAAGAAGAAGTCCCATAACATATCAGATGTCAAAAAATAATCCTCACCATCAGCATCCTTTTTTGGATATTCTTTAATGAATTTGAGGAATCCCCTTTCAGTATCATTTAAGAAGCCAAAAATACTTCTTTCAGCAGATCCTACATAATTGGATATGAAATTGGCATTAATGGCAGTATAGGGATGTATAGGAAAGATATCCTTTAAAGCATTTCTTAAGGAGAGATTATCTCCAGCTATTCTCCAAATTAACCTTTCTATTCCAGGATTTTTATTAAAGACTTCTTCTCTAAGATTTTTCCATCTTTCTTCGTCCTTCTTCCTTATAGCGTTAGATATTATATGAAAAGTAGTTATATCTTCCATATAATATTCTTTAAAGTGAAATCTTCCAAGAAGCTTTTCATAATCTTTAGAAGAGAGTATAGTTTGTTGAGGAGCCCTATGGCTTATGATAAAGAGAAAAATATTATTGTTAAAGGTTTTTTCAGCGATATTTTGTAAGACGCTCAGAATAGTAGAAACAGATTCAAGCTCCATTAAAGAAGTAAATTCATCCCAATAGATGGTAAGGGCATAGATCCCTCTTGAATAAAGCTCCTTTGAGACTTCTACTAACCAGTCCTCTATAACAGGATGAGAGATAAAAAGATCTGATGATAATAAAGAATTATCTAACAAATTTAATACATCCACATCTCTTCTCTCAAGGGCATTTAATAATCCTTCTTTATTCCTTACTTTGGCTTTTAATTCAATATTTCCCTCAATAATTTGTTCATAATCTACATAAGGTGTATTCTGAATATGATTAATATATTTCTCAAATTCACTTTCAGTATTGATCTCTATTTTTTCCCTTTGTAATGCTTCTTTGACAACTTTCTCTAAATGGGGATTAAAACTTTTAACATCATTTATTCCTGGATTTCCTTTTAAAGTTACAGGAAAGACTCTTTTCTCCTTTCTAAAATTTCTTAGTTTTTCTCTAACTTGTGGGTCTAATTTCTCTACAAAATCTTCTATCTCTTCCATAGGGTCCCATAAGAGATGTTTTATAACAGTTGTGGCATGGGTTTTTCCTGTCCCATAAGATCCTTGAAGCCAGATGGATTTTCTATTGGCATCTTTTGACTCTAAGGCAGTTAAAAAAGTCCTTAAAACATCCAAGAAATCTTTTGTAGGGAAAAATCGCTTCCAATAATCTCCTCTTTCCTCAGTAATATCTACTGCAGGCTGAAAGTACTCATAAAGTCCTATAATCTCTTCATACTTCATCTAAATTCCCCCCTAATATGTTTTTAATATATCTATAGGTTCTAAATTATTTTTGAGCACTATATAATTTTTCCTCTCACCAAAATCTATATCAAAGAAATCTTTAGCCTTCCCTATGCCAATAATGGATTCTACTTTTTTAGAGGATAGAGAAAAAATTTTTTGAGGAGAAAGAGGATTGTCCTCTATATCCTTTATATTAAATCTATAGGATCCTATTTCTTTGGAAAGTTTATAAAGATTATAAAGAATCAAAAGAGAAGGGATATCTGAGGTATCTTTCTCCTTTAAAACTGTTCTTCCTCTTCCTTCTCTCTTAACGATCCCTTGCCCAAAGGATATTCCAATAGGGCTTCTCTCAACAGTCTCAAGAATACTTTCATAGCCACTAATGATAGTTGTGTTTCTTTTGCCATATGAATCAGCAAGGAGATTGATAATATCATCTCTGGTATAAAATCCTTCTGGTATATTTGCCCACCATCTAAAAAGAGGAGAATTAAAACATAGATTTATCCAAATAATACCCCATATAATTTTTGAGTTAATGCCTTCTTTTTCAAAGATTCCTTTTAATATGTTAAAAAGCTCGGTAAAATTTTTCTTTTTATCAATTAATTGACAATCTCTTAGAAAATATATAAAAGATTTAAATTGTATAGGTCCTAAGGTATTATGAGAGAAAAAGTCTTCTTCATTAGAAAAGAGCTGCTGTATCCACTCCTTTCTTAATCCAAAAGTTCTATATATAAATCCTCTTACTTCTAATTCCATTAATAATACTCCAATATCTTTGTATAATCTGTTATATCTTCAGAGAGGTTAATATTGTCTAAATCAGCAGTAAGATTTACCCTTATTAATTCCTCTTTATTTTCCTGTAGCCATCTGAGGATATTTTCTAAAGCAGATCTCTCTATGCCAAAGATTAAATAAGGACCTCCATCTTTATTTCCTTCACGGTAAAGCTCGGAGACTGTGAGTTTATATTTATTCTTAGAGATTGCATACCTATAGAGAGAGTAAAGGACAGCCATAGGATGGATATCATTACTACCAATTTTTCTCACATATCTTTCTCTTCCTATTTTTTCTACTGTTCCAAGTCTAAGTTTTTCGCTTATGTAAGAATTTTTTTCGAAAGAATTGAATAAAGAAGCTACAGAATTTGATAATGTTCTCTCTGCACTATCTGAAAAATATGTCTTAAGCATTTCTTTTATCTCCCTCTCAGATATAAAGGAATTCCATTTAATGTTTTTTATATACCAACTGACAATAGTAGAGTTATAAAATAAGTTTATCCAAATTATTTGAAAAGCTAATATATTATCTTTTTTAAATATCTCTATAATTCTCTCTCCTACGTTTGAAGTTATACTTTTATTTCTTAAGATTTCAGCATCCTGCAACCATGCTATAAAGGCTTTTAATTGATCAGGCCCAAGATTATTTTTAATGAACCATTCTTCTCTATTGTTTAAAAAAGGAATAAGCCATTCATCTCTTAGGCCAAAGGTGAAATATCGGTTAATCTTAATTTTTTGAGTTTCTTTCATAGTGTTTCCCTCCATAGAAATATTTAAAGAGTCTGCTAAAATACAACCGTGTGGACTAAAGGTAAGACATTTAAAACAATGTTTACACAAAGATCTATCAATTCTGACATATGGAATAACTTTTAGTGCTCTACTATCACATTCAGTTTCACAGGCTCCACAATTAATACAATATGTTGCTTTATTAAATAGTTTTGTAAATATCTTATTATCTTCTTCTTTTATATTATTAACATAAATAACCGAATTGCCATCATTATTATCAATTCTAAATTTGTAGAGATTATTTCTTATTAACATCTCTCCGTCGATAGTATTCTCACTATTTTTATAACTAAAACCATCTAGAACATTAAACCATTCTAATCTGTTTTTAATACTTGAGTTGTTATTTTTAATGACTGCCGTTATTGAAGAGGATTCTTTTAGAAGAAATATATGGGTATTAGAATAAATTCCCTTACCACCTGCTCTTTTTTTCCAATTGCCTTTAGCAATATATTCTTGAATATCTTCTATCCCTAAATTTTTAGCATATTCTTCAATTATATTGATGTATTGATTAGTATGTTCAGGTAAGGCTTGTCTAATAATAAGTTCTGACCATGGAGATCCAAAAGGACAAATACTACATCCTACTCTTTCTAATCCATATCTATAACCTTTATTAATAATTAATTTACCTTCTTTGTCTCTTATATTAATCTTGTAAAGATATAAATAAACTTCAGATAAGTTCCAATATTTAATTACCTCTGCATTTGTCTGTACAATATGTTTAGCCTCATCAGCAATTCTTGCATATCCACCTCTTCTTGCACTTTCATCAGCCCTTACCCCTTCAAAGGTTAATATTTTTATTTTATCTTTCTCAGGATTTAATGCTTTTATCAGTCTTACTTGAGGAGAAGTTTTATATACAGAGCAGCACCATCTAAGGATTCTACTGGGAGGTCCAAAGATTTTCCAGAGCTCAAGGGAGTGTTTCTCATTTC
>Ga0209409_1002385_pt1 | contig 14020 bp, 13 predicted proteins | sample AD_JPNMR1_MetaG_FD_184424 | JGI IMG/M metagenome (GOLD analysis project Ga0209409, IMG submission 184424) | Active sludge microbial communities of municipal wastewater-treating anaerobic digesters from Japan - AD_JPNMR1_MetaG (SPAdes) (version 2) | ecosystem: Engineered > Bioreactor > Anaerobic...
AAAATATTAAAACTTTGGAATTAACTACAAACGAAATAAAAAAATATATTGATGAATTTAAAAAGATGGGAACTATGTTTTGGAGTTTTAATGGCGGCGAGTGTTTATTACGAAATGATTTGGGCGAACTTATAGATTATGTAAAACAAAAAGGAATGAAATGTAATATCGTTACTAATGGTATATTAGTGCCTGAGCGTATTGATTGGCTGAAAAATATTGATTTAGTTATTACAAGTATAGATGGTCCAAAAAATATTCAAGATAAAATTCGTGGTGCTGGCGTATTTGAAAAAAATTTGAAGGCATTAGAAATATTAGCGAAGAATAAAATAAAGACTGTTGTAGTATCAGTAATTTCAAATGAAAATATAGATAGTTTAGAAGAAATTTTAAAAATAGTTAGCGAATATGGACATTATTGGGATGTGCAGCCGCTAATAATTCATCGTAGTGATAAAGAAAATAATGCAGAAACATTTAAGTTTGATGAACAAAAATTTAAAGAAGTAGTTAATTGGATTATAAAAAAAAAAAGAAGGCGCGCCAATTTTTAGCGCTTATGAATATCTTGAAGATATGCAAAAATTTCCGAGCTGTAAAGCAAATTATAATTGTTGGGCTGGTCGATTGTTTTGCGCAATATCACCTGATGGTTTGATTTATCCGTGCGCTGAATTTATAGGGACAGAATTATTCAAACAAAAAATAGATAATTTTCAAATTCGAAACGCATTTGAAAAAATACCCGATATGTCAAAATGCAAAGAATGTTATTTTAGTTGTTATTCTGAATATAATTTAATATTGAATAACAAAACAAAATCTATATTTAGAATATGTAAGAATTTAATGTTAGGCAAATGGTTTTGGAGTTAAATAGAAAAAAACTTTTTTTGGTATGTCTGTTATTGTTGGCTATTGGAATCAAACTAATAGATTTTAAAGAGCCGTTTATTTCTTATAATATGTCTGGCGCGCCAATTTATGCGCATATTGCAAGAAATTTAAATAATTATGGATTTAAATTTTGCAAATTTGGACCGGTTGATAATGTCGATAAAATAACTGAAAATAGTAGACTGCATTTTGATGATTCAAATTTTTCTATTGGGCATTTATTAAATGCTTTGAGTTTTAAAATCTTTGGCGTAAAAGAATGGAGTTATAGATTAGTTTTATTTGTTTTTTCTTTGTTTAGTTTTTATGGAATTTATTTGGTTTTAGTGGAATTATTTGCTGACGAAAAAATATTTGTTAAATTTGGGTTATTATTTGCCTTGTTTATTCCATTAGATTTATATTTCTATCAAACAGGTTCGCTAACAGAGATGAACAAACTTTTTATAATATTTACGATATTATTTTATATTAGATTTTTGAAAACTGCCAAAAAAAAAACTTTATTGGCTGTGTGGATTTTTTCGATATTAGGCGTATTAACCGAACGCTATTCTTTAGAGTTTGCTTTTTTTTTGCCTATACATTATTTTTTATATACAAAATTTATCTGTAAAGAAAATTATCAAAAAAAATATATGATTAGTTTGCTTTTATTATTTTTTATTTGTTTTTTATTATATTTTATTAATTATTTTTATTATACAGGTTATGCAGATTTTATTAAAAATTTAAAATATCGCGCATTAAATAAATCAGAAACAATAGAGAATATAGAAAAAATTGAATGGAATGTTATTACTTTTTTCGTTATGGTTATATATAATTTTTCTAAAATATGTTCGCCGATGATAGTAATATTAGCGATTTTAGGATTGATATTTTCTATTAAAAATTTATTTTTAAAAGAATATCGATTATTAGCAAGCATAATTATTCTTCTTTTTTTTGCTTGTTTTAGCGAAATGATTATTTTACAACAAGTTTGGTTTTTATTCACTGATTGGTTAGCAAATTATACGATTTTATTTTGGTTAATTTCAGCGGTTTTGGGCTTCAAATTTTTTTTAAGTTTTAAAGAAAAAAATAAAATTATTTTTTTGATATTAGTAATTTTAACGCATATCATCATTTTTTATTTTTATTTTTTTCAGTTAAAACGCGGATTTTACGCATATAGTTTTTTCAAAATAATAAGCGTGTATTTAATTTATTTTTTGCCGATATTATTATTGCCGATTATTTGGATTTTGTATAAAAAAAATAATATAAAATTAGCGTTTTATAAATTAGCGTTAATATTGATTTTTATTGGCTATTCAATTTCAGTTTGTTTGATTTATTCAATGCAACGAACTTATGTAAACTGGTATAAGCAATCGAATTTATTTAAAGAATATAGTGAAAATGTTGATTTTATTTTGACAGATTTAGAAACGCCGCCTGCATATTACGGTAATTTTTATATTGCTAAACCATATGCTAAATTAACAGATAAAAAAATAATAATAGACTATTTTGAAAAAAAAAATAATTTTGTTTTTATAAGTAATAGATATTATAATGAACTAACAAATTATTATAAAACTAATAAAAACAATTTGATTTTTATTTATAGGCAAAATAAATAATACCGGTTTTAATTTATGAAAACAAAATTTGTTGACAATACTTTAACTTTTTGGTTTGGCAGAAATATCGACATAAAAGATAAGATTGATTACGATACTATTTTTAATAAATTTTTAAAACCTAAAATAATAAATAAAGATATTTATGCGCGCCGATTGGGTTTCTTTTTTACATCAAAATTAAATGAGCGACAGCAGTATGTTTTCACAAGTTTAGCTAAAATATTACGGGGATTGGTTTATTATAAAGAACTAATAAAAGTCGAAGATACTTTTTTTGTAAGATTAAAAAATGAAATAGAAGAAAAAACAAAATATAAATTTGATTTATGGACAGAAAAGAAAGTGAGTGGCGTTATTGCAATTACGCATGATTTGGATTCAAAAGAATGTTATGATTTTTTGCCGAAGATATTAAAACTTGAAAAGAAGTATGGAATTATTTCATCAACTAATTTTTTAACTAATTGGGGTTATAAAGTTGATAAACAATTATTAGAAGATATGACAAAAGACGGTTTTGAAGTAGGGTTGCACGGCTGGACGCATGATGTGACGCTCGGTTTTAAAAATTCAAAAAAACCAATGCGTGAACATATAAAAAAAGCGCTTGAAGAACTTAATTTTAAAGTGAAAGGATATCGAGCCCCTGCCTTTGCCGTATCTTCGGATTTGATTGAAGTATTAGACGAGTTTGGGATAAGATATGATTCTTCATTAAAATTAATTGACCATATTTCCTCATTTTCTGAATGTTGTTATCCATATAAATATTATAATACAAATGTTTGGGAGATACCTTTAACGATACAAGATGACCGAGTTTTTAGAGATAAAAAACTTAATGCCGAAGAAGGACTCGGTATAGTAAAAGAAATTTGTGAGCGTGTGATAAAAAATAATGGAGTAGTTGTTATAAATTTACATCCACGATTATTAAAAAATAAAATGGATTTTTTTGAAGATTTATTAAAATGGATAAAAGATAAGGAAAATGTTTGGCAGTGTGCTCTTGGTGAGTTAGTCGATTATTTAGATTTGCGGTGGGAAAAGGTTATTAATACAAAAAAAGTTTGAGGGAAGATTATTATGGAAATAAAAAATAAAATAATATTAGTTACCGGCGGAACAGGTTTCATAGGTAGTCATTTAATTGAAAAATTATTAAAAGAATATCAACCAGCAAAAGTAATTGCCTATGATAATTTTTGTGCATCAAAACATTCAAATATTAAACATTTGCTAAATGATAAAAGATTTGAATTAGTTGTTGGTGATGTCCGTGATTTTGATGTATTAGAACCAATTGTAGAACAATCTGAAATAATATTTCATTTAGCAGCATCAAAATTAGTAATGTCATTAAAACGACCAAGAATAGATCTTGAAACAAATATAATTGGCGTTTTTAATATTTTACAACTTGCCAAAAAATTTAATAAACGAGTTATCCATGCTTCAACAGGGTCGGTATTAGGTTCGTCTGATAAACCAATGCCTGAAGATTATCCATGTTCGCCAACGACTTTATACGGTATAACAAAACATACAGCAGAAAGATATTGCTTATTTTATTATAAAGAGTTTGGAGTAAAAGTTACGATAATCCGATATTTTCATGTTTATGGACCAAGACAAGATTATTTAGGTGATGCTGGAGTAGTAAATATATTTATTTCTCGTGTATTAAATAATAAGCCGTTGTATATTTATGGCACAGGAGAACAAATTAGATGTTTTACTTATGTGGAAGATGATGTGGATGCAACAATACTGATGGCATTAAAAGATGAAACAATTGGTGAAATATATAATGTTGCATCAAGGAATAGAATATCAGTAAAAGAATTAGCAGAAATAATAATAAAAAAATATGGAAATAAAAATAGTAAATATGAATTTAGAGAAGCAAGACCTGGCGAAAATTTAAAACCAATACCAGATACAACTAAGATTGAAAAATTTGGTTGGACAGCAAAAGTAAATTTTGAGGAAGGATTAGAACGAACTAAAAATTGGATAGTAGAAGAAGAGAAAAGATAATAATTTTCGATTTTATTTGTATATAAGAAAGGTATATGGATATAATTGTAATCACATCTATACATTAGAGTTATTTTTAAAACAAATTATAAATAAAATTTTATAACGAAAAAATGTATAAAAATAAGAAAATAATTTCAATAATACCTGCTTATAATGAGGAAGGAAAATTAATAAAAGTTGTGCAAAAAGTGCCTGAATATATTGATTGTATTTTAGTAATTGATGATGGTTCAACGGATAAATGCATAGAGGAATTAAAAGGGACAAGAGCAATAATAATAAAACATACAGAAAGAAAGATGATAGGTGCAGCAATACGAACAGGGATAAAATATGCTATAGAAAATAAATTTGATATAATAACGGTTTTATCAGGGAATGATAAAGATAACCCAAAAGAATTGGATAAATTATTAGACAAAATAATAGATGAAGATTATGAATTTATACAAGGTTCAAGATATTTAAGTGGAGGAGAATATGGGAAGATGCCTTTACATAGATTTTTATTTACAAAGATGTATTCAAAATTAGTTTCAATAATTACAGGAACAAAAATAACAGATTCAACAAATGGTTTTCGAGCATATAAAACATCAATATTTGACAATAAGGAAATAAATATAGAACAGAATTGGTTAAATGAAACATTAGAATATTATCTTTTAATAAAAGTATTGCAATTGAAATTAAGCGTTGCTGAGGTTCCTGTTACAAAAATATATCCAAAAACAAAATATAAAAATTACACAAAGATTAAACCATTTATTGGTTGGATTAAACGATTGCTTCCGTTATTTTATTTAATAACAAAAATAAAAAAATGAATAAAACAATATTATTAATAAATCCACGCGAAGATAATATGATATTAGCGGATAATCCGTCATTTGTAGATGAAGAGAGAGGATATAATCCGCCATTAGGAATCTTATATATAGCCACAGCAATAAAATATAACACTGATTGGGAAGTAGTTTTTATTGATATGAATGCGGAAAAAATAAAATATGAAGAATTACCATTAATAATTGCTAAAAAAAAACCAATGTTAGTTGGAATGACTGCATTAACTTTTACAATAATCGATGTATTAAAAGTAGCAGAAATAGTAAAATGTGTTGATAAAGAAATTAAAATTATGTTAGGGGGGATTCATCCCTATATTTATCCTGAAGAAACGATTAGGTTAAAAAATATTGATTATATTTGTTTGGGCGAAGGTGAAAAAGCAATAGTAGAATTTTTAGAGAAATATCCAAAAGTATCAGAAGTAAAAGGTTTTTATTATAAAGATGGAAGTGGCAAAATTTGTAATACAGGTTATTTGCCGATGATAGAAAATTTAGATACTGTTAGATTTCCTGATAGAAGATTGTCAAAATATAAGTTATATACATCAATATTAGCGAAGAAAAATCCAATAACAACAATGATAACATCGCGCGGCTGTCCATTTCAATGCACATATTGTATTCGCCCGCATTTCGGTAAAATTTGTAGATTTAGAAGCCCTAAAAATATAATTGAAGAAGTAAAGGATTGTGTAGAATTAGGAATAAAAGAGATTTTTTTTTATGATGATACATTTACAATTAACAAAAAACGGGTAATTGAATTTTGTGAAGAGATGATAAAAGAAGGGTTAAATCAAGAAATAAAATGGGATATTCGTTCACGAGTTGACACAGTTGATCAAAAAATGATAAATTTATTAAAGAAAGCCGGTTGTGATAGAATACATTTTGGGATAGAATCTGCGAATGAACGTATTTTAAAGATCTTAAAAAAAAATATTAATTTAAAAGAAACCGAAGAAATTTTTAAGATATGTGATTTCGAAGGAGTGACAGCATTTGCTTATTTTATGATAGGTTCGCCAACAGAGTCAAAAGAAGAAATATTAAATACTATAGATTTTGCAAGTAGAATAAAGGTAAAATATTCACAAATAACAATAACAACACCTTTTCCTGAAACAGAAATATATAAAGAATTATTAGTATCAAAATATTATGAAAATGATTATTGGAAAAAATTTGCTGAAAATCCGACAAGAGATTTTAAAGTAAAATATTGTGAAGATAAATTAAGTGAAAAAGAATTATTTGATTTATTAAAATTGTTTTATAAAAAGTTTTATTTTAGACCGAAATTTATATTTAATGAGTTTCTTAAAATAAGATCATTTAGCGAATTATTTAAAAAAATTAAAGCAGCTGTAAAAATTATTTTGTCATAAAAAATATATGAAAATATCAAATATTTATTTTAAAAATATTTTTTTTATTAGTTTAGTTGGAATAATAATCTATTCACTTTTGTTTCATAAATTTTATTATTCTCATTATGATTTTATTTATTATGAATATGAATGGAAAAATTTTCAAAATAATTACAATTCATATATAACTTATTTTAAAAATTTTGTTATAAAAAATAAAAACTATTTGTCAAGACCATTGTCACCAATTATTTATACTTTTAGTACATATTATTTGTCATTTTCGCCAAAATTCTTTTATTTTATTACTATAATAATAACAATAATTATTAGTTGTATAGTTTCGTATGTTTTAAGTATTATATTACAAAATAATTTAATAGGTTTTTTAATAGGTCTTTTTTATTTATTAAATCCAACAAAATTATTAATTACAATACATTTAATGAATTTTCATATATTGAATTCAGGATTATTTTTTGTTTTTTCAATACTATTTTTTTTAAAAAGTATAGAAAATAATTCCAAAATATTATTACTTATTTCTTTAATTTTTTATGCAATAAGTATAAATTTTGCCGAAGTTGGAGTATTTTATTTTGTTATATATATCATATTAGTTCAAAAGTTAAAACAAAAAATAAATGATAAAAAATTTATCTTATTTTTTTTAATAATTATTTTACTATTTATATTTGCGATATTTTGGAAATTGTTTTTATATGAAAAAATAATAGGAATAAATTATTATAAAAAAATTGACTTTCACTTTTCATATTTATTTAAACATACGATTGAGTTAATAATTCAATTTTTTAATTTCCATTTTTTTAAATTTTTTTGGTTTGATTATATAATTAGAGGTATAATATATTTAAAAAATTTCGCAATATACAAAATAATATTGATTATAATAAGTTCAATAATTATTTATATCGGTTTAAACTCAAATATAACTAATGAAAATATAGAAAGAGTTAATTTGAAATTAATAATTTATTTTTTGATATTAGGATTATTTGGAATAATTATTTTTATACCATCAACTTATGGAATATATGATTATCATAGTCATATAAATGTGTTAATATCAATTTTTACTTCAAGTTGCAATGTTTTAATAATATTATTCATTTTAAAAATTATAAATAGAAAATTTAAACTTCCAAATTATTTTATAAAATTGATTTTAACTTTCTTTATTGTTATTTTGATACCAATAGTGTTATTTCGTATTGAATTAAATAATAGGAAAAAAATAAAAATGTTTTATTTATCACAAATTATCGTTACTTTTTAGATAAAAGATTTTATATATCATTATTTCTTTCAGATATCATAGAAATTATAGGAAAAGAGAATAATTATATTGGTCTCGGGGTCCATAATTATGAAGTATTGAATAAAACTATTGAAGAAGGAAACTATAAAGAAAATTATGTAATTATGATTTTAAAAGAAAAAAATTTACGATAGTATAATTGATTATAGAAAAGAATTAAATTTATAAAATTATGAATTTATACAAAATAAAAAAGATTCCTAAAATTATTAAGCATAAGTTTTATTTTTTGCCAATAGTTAAATTTTTTACAAGAAGGAAATATTTGAATAATAAAAAAATATTATTATTGAATTGCTTAATTATTGTAATTTGAAATGTAAAATGTGCTATAATTCAGTTATAGAAACCAAGGAAAGAAATGCAATATCAATAAAGATTATAGAGAAAATAATTGATTTTGCTAAAAAAGAGAATATTTCACATTTTGATTTAGCAGGAGGATTTGGCGAACCTTTATTGCATCCACAATTTATTAATTTAATAAAGATAATAAAAGATAAAATATCAAATTCTTATATTGAAATAAATACAAATAGTATCTTATTAAAAAATGAAATAAGTGAAGAAATAATAAGAAAAAATTTAATTGATAGTTTAAATATAAGTATAAATTTTATAAATGAACAAGAGTATAAGTAATGGATGAATATAAATAAATTTGCAGAAGTAGAATTGAATATTAAAAATATGATTGAACTAAAACGAAAATATAATAGTAAAATAATATTACGACTTTATTATTTTTATTTTGATAAGAAAGAATTTAGTGAAAGATTAAACTTAATAAAAAATAAATGGGAAGCATATCTTAATGATATAGAAATTTGGCAAAGACCATTTCATAATTGGGCTGGAAGAATTATTCAAAAAAAAAAATGTATTTAAACGATATCCTTGTATATGGTTATGGAATAATTCTTATGTTTTTGATTCTTATGGAGATTGTTATATTTGTTGTCCTGCTTTAATAAATAGAAAAGATAAACAATTAAAGTTTGGAAATATAAATGATAATTCTAACCTTGTATGGAATTATAATAAGCTAATTAAACAAATAAAAGAAAAACAATTAAGAGATAATTATAAAGAATTAGAATTATGTAAAAAATGTGATGCATATTTAACAAGTCAAAATTACTGGCATTATTTTAAGATAGGGAATTTTAAAAAGTATATTTAGTTTATGAAAATAAAAAAAGTATTATTAGTTTATCCGAAAACTTATAATTTAAATTATCGAAATATATCTGAACCATTAGGTTTAGGTTATATTGCGTCATATTTAAAAAAATTTGGTGACTATGATTTTAAACTTATAGTTCAAGATTTATCGAATGAACGAGAAATACAGGAATATATAGAATGGGCTGATTTAATTGCAATTTCAGCAACATCAACACAATTTTATAATGCTCAAATACTTGCAAGTCAGGTTAAAAAAAAGTTTTCAAAAAAAAATTGTAGTTTTGGGTGGCTGGCATTCAACTATTTTTGCAGAAAGTATATTAGCTTCTTATAATGATTTTGATTATTTAATAATTGGTGAAGGTGAAAAAACATTTGCTGAATTAATAGAAGGTTTGAATAATAATCAGAATTTTGATTTAATAAAAGGATTAGCATATAAAAAAGATAATAAAATAGTAATAACTGAAAAAAGAGATTTAATAACAAATATTGATGAGATACCACGAATAGAAAGGGAAACAATTAATCAAGATTTATTCTTTGATTATCGTAGTGGAAGAATAGCAACAATTATAACAACAAGGGGTTGTCCTTATGATTGTAGTTTTTGCGCTTCGCAAAAAATGTGGCAACGAAGAGTAAGATTCCATTCTGCTGAATATGTTTTAGAAGAATTAGATTATTTAAAAAATAAATGGAAAGTGAAAAAGATAATAATAAATGATGATACTTTTTCTTTAAATTTTGATAGATTTTGTAAAATAACCGAACATATAAAAAAATTAAATATAAAATATTGGTGTAATATAAATATATGTAATATAACTGATGATTTAATAAAACAATTAAAAATAAGTGGTTGTGAATTAGCAATGGCAGGAATAGAAAGTGGTTCAAATAAGGTTTTAAAATATTTTAATAAAAATATAACAAAAGAACAGATAATTGAAAAATTTGAAGTAATAAAAAAGTATAAGTTAAAAGTTGGAGGATATTTTATTCTAAATTCGCCTATTGAAGATGAAAAAGATATAGAAGATACAATTGATTTAATAAAACAAATAAAGCCATTTTATGTTGATTTTTCCTTCTTTCAACCTTTTCCAGGGTCAAAATTAGCTGAACAATTATATAAAAATCCATATTATATAAATTGGTCAGAAAAGGTAATTAATTATCCAAAAGATGAAAGTGTTTTAAAAAAATATGAGAAAGTTTTATCATTATATAAATTTAAAAAGGAAGCAAAATTATTTTTTCTAATTAGAAAAATATTATATAAATTATCAACTAAAAATAATAAAAAAAATATGTTTATAAATTTTATAAAAAATTTAAGGGCATATTTAAAATAGATAAATTAATAAAAAACAAGAAAAATATATAAAAGATGTCTATAACAAATATTGGTTAATAGCGAGAGAAAGGAAATATATGGATTTTTAGAATATGATAAAAAATGTTGGATATAATTTATTGTTTGAAATTAGAAAAAACTGTAAAAATATTAGTTGTATGCGCAGGCACTGTGTATCTGTATATTATTGATTTAATTGAAAAAGGATATTAAAAATATATACGGTAATGATATTGCATTTGATTTGTTAAAAAAAACAAAAGAGAATTATCCATTAAGTAAATGTGTGAAAGCAAATATGTTAGTGAAATAAATTGGGAAGTTGCGTATATTGGATTTAATAATAATTTAAATGAATATGAGAAATATTTAAAAAAAATATATATTATTAATCCTGCAATAAAAAAAATTCAAAAAATTTTATGTTTAAAAAAATATATTAACGATTTTAAACCTTCAATTATAATTTTTCATTATATTGATTATAAAATTTTGTTTTGTTTATTTACGAAAAATATTCCTATCATTTTATGCTGTTACGGATATGATGTTTTTAAAGCCCCTAGGTTATCAATATTTTTTAAATATGTTTTTAGATATATTGGAAATTATAAAGCTCAATTGATTATATCAATTGCTGAACATATGACGAGAGAATTAATAGAATATATTGGGATAAAAAAAGATAAAATATATACAAGTTCGTGGGGCTGTGATACAAAAATCTTTTTTAGAAATAAAAATATTGAACGGTCAGAAAAAAAAATAAGAATAATTTGTCCGCGAGGATTTGAACCGCATTATAATTGGCAAACAATTATTAAAGCAATAAAAATAGTTGTTAGCAAAAATGAAAATTATGAGTTTATATTTACTAATTCTGGCAGAGAAGAAGAAGCAGCAAAAAAAATGGTAAAAGATTTCCAGTTAGAAAAATGTGTTAAATTTTTAGGTCTAATATCGCCTGAAGAAATGGCAATTGAATATAATAAAAGCCATATATATATTTCAATGTCATTGATTGATGGCAATAATATTTCTTTAAATGAAGCTATGAACTGTGGTTGTTTTCCAATTTGTTCAAATACACCTGCAACTAAACAATGGATAATAAATGAATATAATGGTTTAATAATGGTTGATAATTTTTCAGCAGAAGAATTAGCGGAAAAAATTTTATCAGTTGAATATTATTCTGATAAAATACAAAATATGTTAAAAATTAATTTTGAAATTATTAAACAAAAAGCAGATTTTTATAAAAATTTAAATAAAATAGAAGATAAATTAAAAGAAGTAATTTATTATCAGCAAAATAAAATAATAAATTAATAACGCAAATATATATAAGTTCAATTTATGGCAATAAATATAAATAAAATATTAACACATCAGCAAAAAATGTGGATAAAACTGGGGACAAAACTGGGGACAAAACTGGGGACAGGCGTCATCAGTTCATCAGTAAAATAAATATTATAATATAATTAGGAGTGGAAAATTATATGGCACGTCAAAAACGAATAGAAATCGCCGAGACATATTATCACATTATAAATAGAGGAGTAAATAAAGAAAGTATTTTTCTTGATACAGATGATAGGTTATACTTTTTAAAATTAGTAAATCAATATTTTGATAAAAATTTAACAGAATTAATCACTTATAGTTTGTTAGTTTCACATTATCACTTATTTGCATTTTTTAATTTACCAAATATTTCTAAAACAATGCATAATATTGAATTTAGATATGCACAATATTTTAATAAGAAATATAATAGAAAAGGGCATCTTTTTGAAAATAGATTTGTTTCGATTATTGTGCAAAAAGGCGAATATTTTGATCGAGTGATAGATTATATACATTTAAATCCAATAAAATCAGGAATGTGTAAAGATATTTTTGATTATCGATGGTCAGGTTTAAGAGAAATTTTCGATATTGAAAATAAGGTTAAAATTTTTAAAAATCATTTGAGTAATAATATTATGAAAGATAAAAATGCTTATTTGAATTATTTAATTGAATTATCAAAAAAAGAATATAATATTGAACTTGATTATAAATATTATCAAAATAATAATGGATTTTATGGAAGTGAAAATTTTATAAATGAAAAATTGAAAAAGGTTGAAAGGCGAAAAGAAGAAAGAAATGATGTTGTTTTTGTTCCAAAGCGATGGAGTGATAGAATTAAAATAGCGAAAAATATTGAACCAGAAATAGTATTTAAGAAAATAAAAGAATATTATAAAGTAGAAGAAGAAAAGATTAAAAGTTTTCGTATTTTAAAACGAATTAGTTTTAGTGGTTTTGCAAGTTATATTTTATACAAATATTTTGATATGTCATTTTCAAAAATTGCTGAAATGATAAAAATAATGAATAAAAGAAGTATTTCTAATTCAGTAAATAGATTAATTAAAAATTTAGAAAATAATAATATGTTAAAAAAAGAGATAGAAAATATACTTATATTTATAAAAAATGAGGTGAAGTGATGACGCCTGTCCCCAAGGAAGACAACAAGAAAGACACCAAAAAATTTGGCACTAAAAAAATTTTGATTGTAGCGTATTATTTTCCGCCACTTGGCGGCGGCGGCGTTCCGCGACCATTGAAATTTTGTAAATACTTGCCAGAATTTGGCTGGCAGCCAATTGTTTTAACACCAAAAAATGGTGTTGGACCAGTTTATGACCAAACACTTCTTGATGAATTGAATTCTTATAAAAATGTGAAAGTATATAGGACGCTGTCATTTGAATTAGGCGCAATAAAAAAATTAGTGAAATTACGAATTAGTAGTCTTATAAATTATATAAAGAAATTTTTAGGTTTAAAAGCACAAACAATTAGCCAATCTGATGATACAAAAAATCGTCAATCTGTAAATTCGTCAATCCGACAATCTGAAAATTTATCTATCCGTCAATTTATTAATTATATTTATAATTTATTGTTTGAAATTCAGAAATTTATATGTATACCAGATGATAAAATATTATGGGCATTGCCGAGTATTTTTTCTGCTTTACGAATTATAAAAAAAGAAAAACCGGACTTGATTTTTGCTACTATACCCCCATATTCAAATTTTGTTTTGGCCGTTTTACTTAAAAAATTAACTGGCTTAAATTTAATTGTTGATTACCGAGACCCGTGGAATATACCAGATACAAAAAAAAATATTTTAAATTTTCAATTAGAAAAATGGTGCTTGAAAAATTCTGATAAATTGACTTATGTTGTGCCTATAATTAAAGATTGGCTTGCTGAACAGTTTGCTATAAATCATATTGACTTCAAATTAATTTATAATGGTT
>Ga0209409_1002386_pt1 | contig 14012 bp, 23 predicted proteins | sample AD_JPNMR1_MetaG_FD_184424 | JGI IMG/M metagenome (GOLD analysis project Ga0209409, IMG submission 184424) | Active sludge microbial communities of municipal wastewater-treating anaerobic digesters from Japan - AD_JPNMR1_MetaG (SPAdes) (version 2) | ecosystem: Engineered > Bioreactor > Anaerobic...
CTTCAACCCCCCCCTGTGGAAAAGGTCGCCATATCGTCTGACATGTCTCTCTTCTCCGGTTTTGACGGCATATTTTACTCCAGTCTTTGCAGATGCTTTCATGGAGTTCTCCTTCCATTCGGCCACCTTGTCAAAGAGCGCCGGGTCTCTCTCAAAGAATGCAGTTTTCAGCCCTGCAATCTGTTCTTCAGAAGTCTTTTCCCCGATTGGGACGTGCTTCTCAAGAAATGCGGCGAACGCTGCCTCTTTCTGTGCGGTTTCCTGTTCCGCTAACTTTGCAGAGAGTTCCTCAAGTTTCGCGGTAGTTTTTTCGGCCTGTTCCTTCAGAGCAGTATATTCAGCATTGAGCTGTTCATACTGGGCCTGAAGTTTGGCCTTTTCCTCGTTCAGAACTCCTATTTGCTGGTTCAGAACAGCAACCTGGGAGTCTGGTTGTGATGTTTCACTCATTTTAGACGTTTCCTGTTTATGTTCTTTCATCGCTGCCTGAACCTCGCTGGAACCAGAGAATAATCCCTTAACCCGGTCAAAGAACCGGTTGAATAATGGTTCAAGGTCATCGGCTGTCTTTACTGCTGTTTTCACGGCAGGAGTGTTCGAGAATCCAAACTGGTTAGATGTCTTTGCTGCAACAGCACCCAAATCAGCGGGCATTGTCCATCCATCCTCTTCAAAGACTAATACGTGGGAAGCTTCGGTGATCTCAGTAATGACCCCTTCAGATTGTGAGAAAAATTCAGCCCCGGATATTCCAAACCGCCCTGCATGATACAGGTCAAGGGCTTTCTTTCCCTTCACCCGGTCAATGTTCATTGTTGCAACGTGCCGGGGATGTCCTTCGATGACAACCCGGGAATCTGAAATATATCCGATAATCTCTCCACCGACTTCCTTCAGAGCTGCTTCAGGGTCGGCTTTGAACAGTTTCGGGTCCGGGTGAACCTGCCCGAATACGATAGGGGTTCCATTCCAGATGTCCACGGATTTTGAAAACACATCTGCCGGGTAATACCAGGTGCCGGTCTGACAACTGACCCACCGGTTCAACATGAGCAGAGTGCAGTTAGACAGCACCTCATACTCCGGTTCACCCGTTTCTGCCATATCTGGGTTATTATGTTAAACGGAATATTAGTAACTGTCTTACTAAATAACTATAAATTAATTAAGAACTAATTAATATTGTTGAACATGGACATGCAAATTTTTTCTGTCACGGGGTTTGAAATGAAACATAAAACCGTGGGTCCTGGTCCAAACTGTGGAAGAATATATCTCCCCCGTGAATGGGTGGGAAAGAGTGTAACCATTATTCTAAAAGAACTGCCTGACGATGGTGCGAAACATGGTTAAAACCTGTGATGTGAAAGGCTGCGAATATCACCGGAGACACGACGGTGTATGGCAGAACATTGACCGGGAGAATCCACATTGGGAATGCCTGACTGTATTCAGGTGTCATCATCCGAATGCAAGAGCATACCGAAAACCAGATTCAACCGGTGGCGTTCGAGTAGGAGACGAGTGAAACGATGACTGAAATCTACCAATACCGATACAGGGAAGGAAAGTTCGAGGATTGGTTCACCTATTCCATTGTTGATGATGTCGTTCTCATTCACCCGGCAGATGTTCTCGATTACATCCGGTATAAAGTCGCAATAATGGGTGATGTATTCAGTTATTCCGAATGCCTGGAATGTCTGAACGATATCATGAAAGAGATATCAGCATTCGGACCTCATCAAAAATAGGAACCATCTTGTTATCATCAACAAAATGGTTATTCGTTTTTCAACACTCTGATAACAGTTATCCGGCTTATTCCAAGTTTTTTCGCGATACTATTCTTGGAACAGGTTTCATACATTCTTCGGATAGTTGCTTTGGTTTGTGGGTCAAGTGGCTGTCCTTTCGGCATTAATCCTCCTGGTAATAACTGCTGCCGGGGTCATCTTCCGGCATGGGTGACGCGGCCATCTGTTCCGGTAATGGATAGCCAGGTAATATTGGGGTGAAACTTCTCCTGCAATTTGGATGCTCAGTCGTCCTGTGATACGACTCTTCTATAGTCCATATGGACCCGTTTATCTCTGCACAAACGGCACACCCGCATCCATCCCTGACCATGACATGAGTGACCTGTGACGCCTTGTACCGGTCCAATGAGTTTTCGTTCAATGTTCTGACAACCTCAGTTCGTGCAATACGTGAAGCCCCGGACTTATACTGCTGTCCCATATATTTCATGATATCATCAGCAACGGTATCAGACGGGTATATTCCATCCATCCCCCTGTATTCCCATCTCCCTAATGGTTTCCCTTCTCTCATGCCCCTGGTGATGATATCAGCGATAGCATCTGCATTCTCTTTTGGAGAATACTTTTCAAACCAGTCGACGAACTCTCCGTTAATAGTGGTCCCGCCCCGGTTCAGTTCATCCTGATACCTCTGTGCATAGGTAAGAGCGGGTTGTTTGGCTGCAATAGGGTTGATAGGTAATTTCAGTTCCCGCTGTGCATGGATAATGCCATAGAACGCAGACTGTGCAACGGTTTCTGATATCCGTTCTTTCATCCGGTCAACCAGTTCTGACAGAATACCTGATATTGCCAGTTCGGTTGCGATATCAAGATCACTCATGACCGGGCTTTCCTCATTGTGCTGATGATATCCCTGGTTGCCTCATCTATCATCTGATGCAGGTCTGTTTCCAGTTCCTCTGCCAGGTCATCAGCATCAGGAACGTCTTTCCTCAGTACAACATCAGGGAATGCTGTCTTTGCAGCCGTGGATACCTGGGTTGAACCGGTGGCAGGTTTCAAGAGACTCCACTCACTGACCATCTGCTTGAATGACTCTTCATCCAGTCCCTCAGCTCCTACACGTTCCCGGCACTCGTTCGGAGTCAAGAACCCGTGAACTGCTCCGAGTTCTGCTTCTTTCAGGTCAAGTTCCCGGGAACCGGCATTCATCCTGGGAATTCTCACTTCAGCACGGTATCCTGGTGCGTATGAATTATAGAGGAAAAACGGGTTGATGATATCACTGAGCTGCTGTTCTATCTCTGCCTGAATACCTCCGATAAATGCAGCCATGAGCTCAATTTTTCCTTTATCTGACCCACCGAGTCTTGTGGAGTCATCGTCAAAGAAGCTGGCCGGGTTCAGTGTGTAAATGATATGCTGATACAGGGCTTCGATAATTTCCAGGTTAATGGTGTTCTCATATTTGTATTCGATAATCTCCATGTTTGACCGGAGAGAGAACGCGGTATCTTTGTCCCAGTTTTCGAGAATCATGTTTGCATAATCCTCATCTGATACGAAATCATTCGCTTCGCACGCGGGAGCCGGGTTTGTAATTTTGATGAACAGGATAGGTGCGGCACCACGCTTCATCACCTGCACGTTCGTTTCCCAGCCGTATATCAGCATATCAATAAACGGGATGATAGGTTCAATGAGCGGTGTTTCAACCAGACCATCCACAATAGGTGACTGACATATGATGATATCATCAGGGTTCAGGAGTTTGGCTTTGTTTGACCCCACGGTCTGCCAGCATTCGATAGTTTCTCCATCTGGTCCGAGGGTTATTCCAGGCAGGTATTCAGTATATTTTTCCCGGCCTGACGGTTGTTTTGCGAATGAATGAGGAGGGAGTCTGACCAATTCCTTCGGTGCAATTATCCCGAACTCGTTCTTTTCCCATATCGGGTTAAATATGGTCGGCCCGTAAAAAAATTTGTCGTATAACCGGAACTGCCCGGCAGTCAATAAAGAAAACTTCGGACTCTTGAGCAGGTTTGAGAGAATTAATTGGGTTTTCTCATCCACATCGTTATTCGGGTCATATACTGCCAGGGTCGGCTGTTTGGAAAAGACCATTGCAGAGAATTTTATGAACAGCCCTTTGCCGTAAGCAGTCCGCGAGAATTTGTATAGAGTATCCAACGTGATTGCGTTCTTCGCAAAATTCTTGATATTGCTGATGTATCTGGTTCCTGACCGGGACGGAACCGTGAGTGATGCCATACCGTAATATTCGATGTCTATATTTAAAACTGTCGTATATTGTTGAACGACTTTAAGTATTCTGTTAAATTTTAACCGGAATTGAATTGGTATCCTCGCATGAGAATACCACATGAACAAAAAATGTTTGAACTATTCGGAATTTCCGATAAGTTCAGTCATTCCCCGTCCAGCACAATAGCAACAACGGGCTTCCCGATACTTGTTTTCGGTAGATAGATACCACCTGCCGTTCCCTGTCTACTTCCGGTCTTGTCATCACAGACCTGGAATGAGTCTGCCTGGAACGTTTTGGTATATCTGTTGCCATTACTGGATTCAACTGTTATTGTTATCATTTATTCCTCTCCATCATATTTCCTATGTTTATTCAGTTTGCCACCCACGGTGAACGAACGACTACAAGCATGCAGGACCGTCTACATACTGGCGTCCACAGGCATGACAGATGAATGTCTGCCGGAAGAACCCACCGGTATATTTCTGTAATGACCCGAAAACAGTTGGTTCTCCGCAAAATATACACGGGGTTCCAACATGGGATTTTCTTGGGACCATTATTCAAACCGTTTATCAATTTCTCCAATTAACCGGAGGATTTTGTTTTCGTCAAATCTGTTTAATCCCGGTACATCGTCTCTGATGGATTCGCGGGCTTTCTGCATTGATTGGATATATATCCGTATGAATTCCCGTGCATCTTCAAACGATTCAACATTACAAATTACCTGAATTATTTCTTCTGCAATATCGGACTCTGTTTTGACCATCTCAACCACCTGAAAAATTAGAGAATATCCTTTTTCACTACCTTGTAGAAGGGAACTGATTCAAGGTATCCATCCGGTTTGATAATGGTGATTGACTCTTCATTTACTGCAACATCAACGATTTCATCTTCATCGTTGTTGTATTTGAGGTGTTCAATCAGGCTATCAATCTCCCAGTTTTCTGCACCGTCTGAAATTAACACTTCACCAGGATTATTCAGGAGGTCTTTCAGGGTTTCAACCGCTTCTTGCCACGTCATTTCTGCCATGTTTCTCATCTCTCCTTTGCAGGTGTTACATACTATAGTTTATTTTATAAGTATATAATACTTATTATCTGTATGTTGAACGTATAAAATAAGTAGTTTGAAAGTATCAGAACCCGGCAGGACCCGGGCGTCTGCTACGGCTTGACCTGATACCACGGGGAACATGAGCCATACCTGGTGACGGTCTGGATATCTCGGACCGGTTCATACCAGCATATTCTTGTAATAAATAGCGTAAACTATCCATCGCGTGGTCATTGACCTTTTTCGGCTTATCCTCTCCCCGTTTCTGTGCGTTCTCATCCCAGACATACGCCCCGAATTCCTGGATGGTGTTTGTGCATGACGGGTCGATGAACAAGGTTTCTGATGATAACAGTCTTGACACCTGCTGAATACCGGGTATCACATCGTTTACAGCTTCCCTGACTACATATCCCCGGCTGCGTAACTCAGCTATAAAACTGGTTGCTGACGGGTCTACAGTGATGTATCTGACCCGCTTGTCCACGAACCCGGCCATCAGGTCTCCGAGTTGTCTATCTGTTAATTGCCCGGACTGTGAGGAATCATGATATAATTCCTTCATGACGTGCACATTTCCGGTTGGTTTGTGGATTCCCCCCATGAGAAATACTGACGGGTTTGTGACACCATAATCCACAGATACGATAATGTTCTCCAGGTCTCCCGGAGCAGGTCTGACGTGTTTTGCCTCATCCCACATAGGATATACCACACCCTCAGCCAATACCCACAATCCTTCGATGTATCGTTGATACCATAACCCGGTGAACTCCCGTTTCAATGCTTCGATATATTCCGGGTCCAGATAGGGATTATCATCCAGGGTGAAGTGCCAGACGTTTGCTTTAATCAAATCCGCTGCATCTATCAGTTCCTGCTTCATCCAGTGATATGGGCTGTCTGGGTTGGTGGTGATGTATAATTGCGCTCCTGGTTCTGATAAACGGGTTTGAAGCATTTTCATAAATGATTCTGGAATAATGGTTCCTTCATCTACGTACGAAAATTGTAAGGAGGCGCCTCTGATTTTACTTTCGCTGCGTTCGTCATTTGCACCCACCAGATAAACCCGTTTGCCGTATAAAATTAGTTCGCCCTTCCCTGCATTCAGACTGATGACAGATGGCGGGAGCATTTCGAGCATCGGGTTAATGATGTTTCTGATTAGGGTTCGTTCGGTCTTTCCCACCATCAGGCATTCTGCCGTTGCCTGGTTTTTTATCAGGTGAATCCACTTAAGTATCGAACAGATGGTTTTTCCAGACCGGACAGACCCGTGGAGGATATTTATCCGGGCTGGTTGTGCAAGGATGAACTTCGCTCCCTTACCTTGCGGTTTCTGTAGTTTCAGACTCATTTTTTAATATTTCAACTAGTTCGTCAATTGCTCCGAATTCGTTTATATTGTCGGCAGATGTGAACTCTTTTATTTTTTCTATGCACGTTGCCCATTTTACCATCGAATCAAGCAGGGAGTTTGTGGAACCGGCAGGAGGTTTTATTTTGGATTCCCCTTTCTCATCCATATCCCGCCAGTATGCCTTCCATTGCTGCTGCTTGTATTTGATATCAGACATGAGCACAAAGCCGACTGCGTTCACCGCTTTGGACAACCCGGATACCATATCGTTTGCCATTACCTCTGCCTTTTCTTTCACCTGCTCATTGGTGGACCATTCCTCATATGACTTGATTCGTTCTGACCAGTTGAACTTGTTTGCCCAGAGGTACATGGTTCGGACAGGTCGTTTCATAATTCGTGCAAGTTCCTGCATTGACCGTGTAGAACCCATGTCGCGGTATATTTTGAACGCCTGCCATTGCTCGGCCTTTTCCCCTTTTAGTCGTTCAAATTGTGGCGGTGTCATTGTGCAACTTTGTGTATATTGTGTGCAACTTTTACCCGGATATCAGTTTCAGGAACTCATCTTTCAGTGATGGGTTCCTATGGAACTCCCCTCTTACTGCTGAAGTAATCATACAGGATGCTGGTTTCTTCACCCCTCTGATTCTCATACAATCGTGACCCGCTTCAATGACTACAATACAGCCTCGTGGCTTTAGGTTATTTTCCAAGAAGTCTGCTATCTCATTGGTCATCTTTTCCTGTATCTGTGGCCGGGATGCAAACTTGTCCACTACTCGAGCCAGTTTTGATATCCCACATATCTTTTCCCCTGGGAGGTATCCGATATGAGCACGACCATGAAATGGCAGAACGTGATGAGAACATAATGATGAGAAGTCAATATCTTTCAGAATGATAAGCTGGTCATAGCCAGGGTTTTCAAATACCGTGAATTTCAGTTCGTCGTTTCGGGCCCACTCATTTAAGAATCCCTGGTATCTGGTGGGTGTGTTTTGTATCTCTTCTTCGTTGAAAAGGTTGTCTGGAAGTTCCAATTTCATTTCTTCTCTCCGAGTATCTGATTTATTTTTTGCATTCGTTTCCCCTGCCCAAGCCCTGATAATGGATTAATAATTTTAGATTTTGTGAACACAGCCTTGATAATGGATTGATGTATCTGCCCAGTGGTTGTGACTATTATCGCCGGGTTTAATTTTAATTTTGAAACTTGTGCTGATACAAACATAATAAAGTCGCGATTCCCATCTATTGCTGATGGTGGTGTATTATAATCTGATATCAACGTATCTGGATGAATTAACCCATATTTATCCGATAAAATATACCAAGATTCTGGATATAGAGTGTCTGCATATTCCTTACATTTTTTAAACAGCGGTCCGATATATGCATCTTTTGCACGTGTTTTTGGGGCATCTGGGTTTGTATTCCAAATCTTCTTTGCACCACATGATATGATACATATTTCAGACTTCATATTCCACCGGGTCTTTCTGTCCGATTGCTCTAAATGCAGATAATCGTTCATCACAAGAGCCACATTTTCCACACGCCTTTTCTCTTCCATTATAACAGGTCCAGGTTTTTGAATAATCAACCCCTAGTTCAAACCCTCTTTTGAGAATTGTTTCTTTATTCCCGTGAAGGTATGGGACATGAAGTTCAACCGGATTCCAATCACAGAGGGATAGGGTGTGATTTATTGCTTCAACGAAATCAGGTCTGCAATCTGGGTATATCGTATGGTCGCCGGAATGAGCACCATAATACAACCTGGTTGCCCCGATGCCAATAGCATAAGCAGCAGCTAAGGACAGCATAATCATATTTCGGTTTGGAACCACGGTATGTTTCATATTCTCACCATCATACTGCCCCTCTGGGACCGGTGTTTCAGGTCGTGTTAATGCTGATGGTGCAATGTCGTTGAGAACGGATAACGAGATTATTTTATGTGGGATTCCGAGTTTTTCACAATTCCATTTTGCATATTCAAGTTCCTTTTTATGCCGTTGGTTGTAATCAAAAGATAATGCAAATAGTTCTTCTCCCCGGGAATGAATATCATGCAATAAGGTGACACTATCCATCCCTCCTGATACGATTATGACCGATTTCATAACCCAGCACCCCAATTAAGAAGAACTTGAAGACGTGGAGAGAAATTGAAGTTATGAGCCCGACACTGTTTTGATAAGTCCTGATGAATTTCAAGATTGTTAAAATTTCGAGATGTAATAGGCATCACAAAAACCCGGTCTTTTGGAATTGCTTCTCTTTCAACAATTTCAACAACTGGTTCAACGTATAATGCGGGGAATTTGAAGATGGTGTTTGGATTGTCAAGCCATTCTTGATAATTGATATCATTTTTTGGGCTTACCGTTATGAGATTGAATCTATCTGGTGAATTCGGAATTATAGTTCCGTTCGTCTCAACCTCTGAATACTCCGGCTCTTTCACATCTAATATATCGTATATCGCATTTTCTTGGAGGAACGGTTCTCCACCTGTGAAAACAAGATGGTCAGTCAGGTTTGGAAGAATATCTTCAACCGTTGCTTCATATCCGTCATTGGCATATTTTGTATCACAGAATGAGCATGAAAGATTACACCCGGAAAACCTGATGAACGTGCAATACTGACCAAGGTTTAACCCTTCACCCTGGTGTGATTGAAAAACTTCAGAGAGTTTCATAGGTTGCCTCATTCCCTTCTGATTCCTGAACGGTTACAGACACAGCGTTTGGGATTCTATCACAAATCCACTTTGCCATATTTTCTGCTGTTGGGTTGAATGGTAAGATGTCGTTGATGTGTTTATGGTCAAGGATATCGGAGATTTCTTTCTTTATCACTGAAAAATCAGTAACCATTCCAAACTCGTTCAACTCGTCAGAACAACATTCAACAGTGATAATCCAGTTATGACCATGAATATTCTGACATTTCGATTCATACGGGAGATTTAATGAATGACTCCCGGCAATTTCAAACCGCTTCTTTACTGTAAACATGCTGATGCTCCAAATAATGTGAAAATTTAACCCATTCTGTGAAATTGTGGCGAACTACCTTATGGCGGTCATATTTTTTTGAGGAGTTGAATGGGACCTTTATAATATCCCCACCTTTAAACTGGTATACATAACCACCACCAAATGCACATGAATTCCAGGATGAGGAGTCAACCGAGTCGAACGGATATTTTTTTATTATTGATGGTGAGCCAATTCCAAGACCGTGAATCCTAGCTCCATGGTGATGAGCAATTTTAATGAGATGATTAAAAACAGCGAACTTCGATTTTGGAATTTCCTTTGTGACAATTCCACCAATCGCAACATATGGATAGTCCTTGCACATATCCTCGAAATAAGCCAGCCCTCTTGATTTGTGCCAGACGGGTATGCTTTGGGTCTTTGTCTCCTGTTCTATGTAATCCCGATATTTTTCTACAGTTGATAAGGGTCTTACAGCATCCACATCCATTTCAAAAAACTGTTTGATGTTGTTTTTATTGATGAAATCAACATATTTTTTGACATACTCATCCAGGTTGTTGACAACCTTTTTCTTTGAGTTCATGAATGTGAATGCCCCAGAATCCAGAAGAAATTTATTTGAAGGGCGGGTCTTTATCCAATCAATCTGCCAAGGCTTGATATAATAAAATGATTCCAGCATATTCCAGTCTAATGAAAAGAGAAGGTTTAATGAATCCGGGTCTTTTCCTTCTGCATAGGTTCCGGCAAGATAATTGCTAGGACCGCCACTCAACCCCGCTAAATAAATATCTAAACTACAAGTTCCTGCTAAATATGGTTTCACTCCCAATTTACCCCCCATCAGGGAATCTGATTTCGAATTGACTGCTGCGAGGAATTGCTGAACCATGAGAACTGTGGATTCTGCGGACGGGCAGGCTATATAGTTCCGAGTCTTACCCCTTCGTATTGTGCAAACTGTTCCCCACATCTTGGACAGGTTATTAATTTCGGTTTCTTGAGCGGTTTATCTTCATCTGTGAGAAAAGAATCAACATCAAAGGAAGATGGTTCAGAACCTGTATCCAACCCATCGAGAACCATATCTGAAAAGCCAGTGAGTTCAATATCAAATCCAGAGTCGCGGATATCCGTCAGTTCTGATTTGAGCATTTCTATATCCCATTCAGCCCACTCCCCGGACTTGTTATCAGCAATACGAAACGCCTTTACTTGTACCGGGGATAAATCATCTGCAAAAATGACCGGGACTTTTTCTATCCCTAAAAGAAGTGCTGCTTTCAATCTGGTATGGCCGGCGATAATTTCATTTTTATTATTTTTCCCATCTACCAGAATCGGTATTTTGAACCCATATTCCTTAATTAAATTTGCAACGCGTTCAACAGCCGCATCATTTTTCCGTGGGTTTTTCGTATATGGGATTAATTCTGATACCGGTAAATATTCAAGTCGCAATTCTGACATAAGACTGAAAGACAGTTATGCTTTACAAAATATTTAAAGGTGTTTAACGAAAAATGTAAAAAATTAGTATGGACAGAACGGATGACAGCATTCTGAACAATCCCTTACATGGGTGCAAGGGTCCTGTATTTCTCCATCTCCGAATAACATTCGGCTATACTGTTCTTCCGTGACTTCTCCGGTTGCATTGCAGTAAAAACAGGGGATACCAGATTGCATTATCCCTTCATCACATGCTGGACACGATTTCATATTGTATTCCTCCTTTCCCATCTCTCGGATAATTCCGTTTTGCATTCTTCAAGCTTCAATTCCGTAAATATCATATTCACCGATGGTATCAACCAGTTTATAGCCGCCTTTTATAAGTTGTTCTTTTGTCATTGTTTTCACCTTGAAAAAAAGATTATTCCTCTCCATAGAGGTTTTTATAAATTTCATCTGCAAAATCGTCCACATTTGCTCTCCATGCTCTGTATTCACCAGAATCCAATTTTTCTTTTACAAGTTCACAAATCATCTCGAATCTTCCGTAGTGAACCCATCTATCAGTCCCATTATAGTCGATTCTTCCATATCTTCTCCCCTTTGCCTTTTCTGTTGCTGCTTTCCGGGTCAGTGATTCTATTTCAAATGTTGCCATTTTCTTTCCTCTCCTCTGCAATTGTTACATACTATAGTTGTAACTATAAGTATATAATACTTATTATTTTGTTTTACAAAAAAAGAGTTATTGAACTTGCTGGCGCCGTTTCTTTAATATCGGCTGAAGAGTGAAGATATGACCACATGACCGGCATACATACTGCTGAATCTTTCCCTGTCTGGTCAGCCGCCATCCTTTCCGGGCTATATCCTGGGAATGGCATTCGTCGCATGTGACACCGACCACCGGGGTTTTCGGCCTTCCCATACCTGTCCATGTGCGTCCACAATCGTTGCATACGTATCGTTGCTGCATTCCGGTTTTCGCTTGAACGAACCCGGACTTTTTGATATTATCCGATAAACAATCTGGACACGGCATATGAAAGTATAGTATGTAATTATTCATACTAATACCTATGCGAAAATGTTTGGGTATTTCTTATCGAATTCATCAAAGAATTTCTGATACTCCGGGTCATCTTGGATACATTTCTTCCTGAACTCTTGAATTCGGTCTTTTCCGAGTGACTGGTATAATGCAATGACCACTTTTTCTTTCTGTTTAATATCTGACTGTTTCATTGTATTCAACTCCAAAAAATGTTTTATCCTGTCTCTTCAGTTCATCTTCAGTCTGTTCTATATGATGTTTTACATCAGGACATTCGTGATAATATCTATATGGGCAGTCCTGTTCTATATCCAATTGACTGCAATTATTGCAGATATTGTTTTCCACATACTCTTCAAAATCTTCATCCAGTTGAATCATTTATTCCACCTTGAAAATTAGTTTTTTGAATATTCCAGATTCTTTAACTGGTCATCTGTTGCCCGTTCAACCTGGTGAATAAATTGTTTTAGTTCTTCCAGGGTGAAGTTATCTGCACTGATTGATTCAAAATCAATACCTTTCCGAATTACCAGATATTCAGAACCACCTTCAGATGCCTGGTTTATGAAGCAGATGTCTTTGTAGTATGGAGCATCACCACAAGACCAGTTTCCATGCTGGAAATGTTCATACAGTTCTTCCACGGTTTTCTTTTCATGCATCATGTTCATGGTAAATGCTGGGTCATACGCTCGTGATATCCACCAATTACTCATTCCAATTTCATACCAGATTTGTTTTAATGTGTGTGCATTCATCTCTTTTCTCTCCTTTGTAGTTATTACATACTATAGTTTATTTCATAAGTATATAATACTTATTATTTTGTTTAACAAAAAATTAGTTTAAGATTTCAACCAGTGACCCTTCACCATCATGCATTGAAAAAGACATCTTACTGGTTTTATTATCTCTCCAATAGTTGTATCCCCCCACGTATTTGTAGCCATATACCGGGGATACATCCCTATATGTAATCTCACAGACTTCCCCCTGGAACATGACAATCCCATTTATCAGGGTTCCAATCTTTACCCCTATCTGAACATCATCTGAGTCTGTTATTATTCTGTGTATGTTTGAATCGAATTTTACCATTTTATCCACCTTCAAAAGAATTAAAATATTTCCTGTCCGTGTATTTCCCAACACGTTCCAAACATCTGTGCCCGGTCAAACTCATTTACCATAAATCCCCGCTGGTCATACCATTCACCGTTTTCATAGGTAATCAGAAGCCAGGGTTTGAATTCGTTGTCTTTCCGGTTTTTGATTTGATACGTTCTCATCTTCAGTTCTCCTTTGTGGTTGTTACATACTATAGTTGTAACTATAAGTATATAATACTTATTATTTTGTTTGACAAAACCCTACTTCACGGGAAATATCTTATCTGGAGACGTTAGAATGAAAATAGAGTGTGAAAAGCCTTCTGGTTGTAATTTGATAACAACCCTGGATGAATACCGTTCGATGACCTCTCCAATCTCTCCTGCAAACGGGTAACAGGCAGATGAGTTATCCGGCAGAAATTGAACCGGCATTTACAGGGAACCACCTTTTAAGATGAAGGTCAGGAACATGCCAGCCACGAATAATAGTAGGTATCTGATTGATTCAACGAACTTTTCGACCCAGTAATCTGACCCCAGTTTTTTGTGCCGTTCGTTCATCAGCAGTTCAATTTGTGCTGCATATTTGCATATATGGCCGGTTTGCATAAACTGTCTGAACTCCCGGATCTGTTCCTCGAATCGTGCGTTCAGCTCCTGACTCGCTGCTGCTATTGACGTTATTGCTGCCTCCAGTTTTGCGATGCTTACCTGTATTTCTGTCAGCAGGTCGGTTGATGTGCATTTATGAGACAGTTTCTCTATCTCTGCCAGGTTTTCAATTCTTACAATTCTGGGTTCATCTGCCATAATTGTTACTCTTGGCCCGGGAATCGAACCCGAATATATTTGACCATTCCAAGAGCCTGCATACGTGGTGGGAATAATGGTTCCGAACAAACATC
>Ga0209409_1002389_pt1 | contig 14001 bp, 15 predicted proteins | sample AD_JPNMR1_MetaG_FD_184424 | JGI IMG/M metagenome (GOLD analysis project Ga0209409, IMG submission 184424) | Active sludge microbial communities of municipal wastewater-treating anaerobic digesters from Japan - AD_JPNMR1_MetaG (SPAdes) (version 2) | ecosystem: Engineered > Bioreactor > Anaerobic...
TAATGGTTTGTGAGAAAGCGGATCAATGATATCGTTGTTTATTTCCAGCAATAGCTGTGCTGCAAATGGTCGTGTGTAGATTTGTGGATGGGGCAGGGTAAGTTCCGGTGTGTTATACACCATATCATCGTAAAGCAAAATATCGCAATCAATAGTGCGGGGGCCTTTAGGGATGGTTCTTTCCCTTCCCAGTGAATACTCTATTGTTTGAAGCTTTTCAAGTAGCGTGTGCGGTGGCAGTTGCGTGAGCAGCGCAACAACTGTATTGACAAAATCGGGCTGATCAGTGTATTCTAAGGGTTTGGTTACTATTATGCTGCTTTGTTTCACAATTGTGGTTTTTTCCAGTGTGGACAACTTTTCAATGGCAGCGTCAATATACCGGTAACTATCGCCCATATTGCTTCCCAGTAAAATGTATGCATACGCTTCCATTATAATTTTTCCCTGTAATCAGGACCTGTTAGCTCTAAAATGGTGCACATTTCCTTAATGCGCGACAATACTCTGCCGCCAGCAATTTCAGACAGTGCACGATGGGGGTCAACGTTGGATGTAAATATGGTAAATTTTTCGGCCTCGTAGCGTGCATCAACTAAGTTGTACAGGGTTTCCTGCTCCCAGGGGGAGTCACGCTGTACACCAAAATCATCCACCACAAGTACATCAGCGTTTTCCAGTTCATATTCAATTTCCTGCGCGGTACCGTATGTGGCAGAGCCTTCGGCAAATGTTGCACGAAGTTTATTAAAAAATGTACGGGAAATTTTTATAAAACGGCCTTCAATGGCATGGCGTATGATGAGTTCGGTTAATATAATAGAAGAAAGCAGCGTTTTGCCGGTTCCGGGATTTCCCCATAAAAAAAGGCCCTTGCGTACATCCGGAAATTTTGAAACTATATCGTAAGCCACATTTTTTGCGTTGGAGGCTAATTTTGAATTGGCTTCAAAGGAATTAAAAAAACGCCACTGATATTTTTTGTCAATACCTGAACGCAGATATATTGCTTTTATGCGGTTAATCTTCATTCTGATGTCACGGCAATAGCAATCGGTTATTGTGCCATCTTTTTCTATATAGTACGGAGGCTGTCCGCCGCACTGGCATTTAGTCAACACACAGCGGGGGCAGGGTACCAGCGGTTCCTGGCCAATCTCTTCAAAATGGGGATTGCGCACAATACCGGTATGCTCACAGAATGCGCAGAAGATTGATTTGGTATCATTTTTTTGAGTCTTTGTTGGCATTAAAACCTCTCGCTACATCAATGTTCAACGTTCACGAACACTTTAACACTACAAACAGTCTATATAATTTCAATGATAATTTCAAATAAATAATGTAAAAATATATTTGGGTAGTAGGATTTCTCCTCACTACGTTCGTCGAAATGACAGTGTGTGGGAATAGGATTTCTCCTCACTACGTTCGTCGAAATGACAGTGTGTGGGAATAGGATTTCTCCTCACTGTGTTCGTCGAAATGACAAGGTGGAAATGGTTTGTCGAAATGACAGTGTGTGGGATTAAGATTTCTCCTCACTGCGTTCGTCGAAATGACAAGGCGGAAATGGTTTGTCGAAATGACAGAGGGAGAATAGGATTTCTCCTCACTGCGTTCGTCGAAATGACAAGGTGAGAATGGTTTGTCGAAATGAGAGTTATCAGGAATACTCAGCAATTAATGATTGTATATACGCAACAATTTCCAGTGCCGTTGACTGTGACAGTGTGATGATGTTCTGTACAATATCTTCGTGGGTATTGTGTTGTGGAGTGTCGCTTATGTATTTTATTGCATAACAGAGTTTTGAAAATTTCTGGCTTGCCCGCGCTATTCCTGCAAGTTCCATATCTACAATATCTGCAGTAGGTGCAAACTGGTTTCGCTCTTCACTGGTGCGCAACGGTTTAGTTACACTCACGCAGGTTAGCTGTATTACAGTATCCATTGGGGTCAGAGCATAGGTAAAAGGCTTTTCGGTATCAAAGTCAAATCGGGTGGTGTCAAATACTGTTGTAACAGTACCTATTGTTCCCAGTGGTAAGCTCGGCGTGAGTGCACCTGCTGCTCCTATATTAAGTATTTTGTCAGCATTGAGTGTGGTGTACACGTAGGTGGCAGCAATGGCAGCGGAAGTGACCCCAATCCCGCCAATGATTGCATACAATGAGCTATCGCCCCTGTATAGTAAAAAAGGTTTTTGCTGTAACGTCTCAAGCCCTAACGTTTCAATAAAAGGCTTTGCTTCCAGTTGTGTGGCAAATTGTAACACTAGAATATTCCGCGACATTGTGCCATTTCCTTTAGTGTTTGCAGCGCTTTGATTCCTGTGGTGCCCAGCGACAGGCTGAAATCATTAACATAAAGATCAATATGCTGCTGTATTACTGTATCATCAAGCTCCTGCGCAAGCAAACGAATATATTCTTTTGACGCATCAGGGTTTTCCCTGGCATACAGTATTGATTGGCGGATGATTTCTTCAATCAGTGGTTTGCTGTGTGCATGTCTTTTGTGAATGGCAATACATCCCAGTGGAATGGGTAAGCCGGTTACATCCTCCCACCATTTGCCTAAGTCAATCAACATGTCACAATTATACTGGTGATAGATAAAACGTCCTTCGTGGATAATAACGCCTGCATCAAATATACCATTATTGATGCCTGGCAGGATTTCATCAAAGCGTACATGTGTAATGTCACACAGATTCCCAAACCGTAGCAAAAATAAAAGATGTGCAGTGGTGTATTGCCCCGGTGTGGCAATTTTTGCATTAAGAAGATTGGTAAGCCCTTTACGTGTTACCACTAAAGGGCCGCAGCCAAATCCCAGTGCTGCACCAGCGTCAAGAAGGTCATAATAGTTCTGAACATGCAGATAACCATGAAATGACAGCTTGGTTATATCATACTGCTGTTGTAAGGCCGCATGATTTAATGACTCAACATCATCAATGTGTACATCAAATGTTAAATCATAGGTATTAATACAATGATGGACAAGTGCATGAAAAATAAAGGTATCGTTAGGGCATGATGAAAATGCTAATGATAGCATACTGTTTTCAGGCAATCTTTGGAGTTGTTTCCGAAATACGTTTCTGGTATTCCTGTAATGTGGCCTGTGTTAATGGTACAATGATTGAGGCTATGGTCTTTTCATAATCAGAGTCAATAATAAAATTGGATTGAGTCAATCCCATGCCTTTCAGCATCATGGTTATCAAAACCAGTCCTAACCCGGCACCTTCTTTATAGTCATCTTCTTGAGCCTGAATGAAATAATCGGTGATGTCCTCACATTGTTGAGCTATTTTTAATTTTTTTGCAACTGCGTCACGTTCGGTTTCATTCATGGGGGTAGGATTTTCCACATCAATACATAATTTTTTATCAATCACAGTAATTGTTGTCAGAGCATACATATTATTCTTGCGTGCTAAGGTATCTAAATACCTTGCATCATTTCGTGTCATTTCCAACCTGAATAGCTGAAGTGCTTTTTCACTATCAAAGAACACCGATTCATACGATTTTTTGCCTTCAAAATATATAAACTTATGGTTGGCTTTTACAGCATTGACCACCAGTTCCTTCACAGAAGTGTACAGTGGGATAAGAAGTACCTCGCAATTGTGTTTTTGTAAAATCTTGGCCAGAACCAGCTTGATATAATGTTCAATAGATTCGCTGACCGAATATGCTTTTATAATAATAGGTTTGTTCAGGTTTATTGCTTCATCGATAGTCATGGTTAATCCCTTTTAATCCGCTATCGATAAAATAACACTGTAATGGCAGTATGTCAAGTATTTTTATTATTTAGTTGTGTTACAACAGGGACAGCATGAAATGTCAAAAGAACCATCGGGATTTCTTTGCTGAATCCCATATTCACCCTGCATGAATTTCTGATTCATTATAACGTACCAGTTTTCAACGCCAATTTCTTTAATTTTCAAAAGATTATCTATCACTATATGGCGGTAATGTGCAAAGTTTTCACCGGGATGATAGTTACTGAATGTTTTAAGGCGCTGGCAGGGGAAAAGGTCGCATTCAAAACAAAATTCCATCCCACCAATGCGAACACAGCAATCGTAAATTTCACAGGCATCATGGAATGTATCGGCCCGGCATCCTTTGCAAATACCATATTTGTAAAACCGGGGGCATGCAGCACAAAAAATTCCACACGGAGATGCAAGATCTTTTTTATTCATACCATTGATAGTTAATTTTTATTAATAAAAGAGTATCATTTTTTTTAGTCTTTGCAAAAAAATTGCTACACTAATTTAAGAAGAATCTGTAATACTTATATAATTATGTGCGGCGATAGTTACTGGTAAACCATGGTGCAGTGTAAGCCAATTTCAGCAATGTTAGCACAGTCATATGTATTTCACACATATCAAAACTTCGTCATCCCACGTTGTGATTTCTCCAGATGACGGTGTGTATTGAATACAATGTAAAAGGAGGCATTGATATAATGAAAAAAAGAATCCCGTATGTATTAGCAATTATTACAGTGCTGTTAGGCACGTATACCATCTATAGCCAGATAAAGTGGTATGATTTCAACTCTGGCTTTGCAGCGGTAAAAAATTCAAAAAAGCCAGCAGTCATTGATTTTTATGCAGACTGGTGTATCTGGTGCAAAACTATGGATAAGGAAACGTTTTCCAATCCTGCAGTTGAAAAAAAATTAAGCAGAGATTATATCGCAATACGCATAAATGTTGAAAAGAATGATAGCATTACATTTGAAAATAAAACCTATAGTGCACAGGAATTTGCCGCATATTGCGGAGTTGAAGGCCTTCCAACACTGGTATTCATGGATAAGGAGGGGAAGCTGGTAACCCGAATACCTGGTTATATAAAGGCTGAGGTATTCTTATCATTGCTTGATTATATGAAAGATGAATGTTACAAAAAGAAAGTATCGTTTCATGAATATATGCAGCAAAAAGACTGTGGGAAATAGTGAGGTATAGATGGAATTTATAGAATGGGGTGAACATCTAAGTGTAGGCGTTACAGTTTTTGACAATGAACACAAACAGCTGGTTTCATTGGTTAATAAATTAAATCATGCCTTGCTTGCAGGCAGCGCAAAGAAAACAATGGAAGAAATATTGCAAAATCTGGTAAATTATACAAAAATTCATTTTAAGCATGAAGAAGATTATATGGTACTCTATGATTATCCAGAATATGAAAAACATAAAAAAGAACATGATGCACTGACAGATCAGGTAATGGATTTTTATATGCGGTACCAGGCAGGGAAAACCGTTTTTTCACTTGAATTAATGAATTTTTTAAAAGATTGGCTGACAAATCATATTTTAATCAGCGACAAAAAATACAAAAACTTTTTTCAGTCAAAAAATGTTGAATAATCAAGCTTTTGTCATAGCCTGAACCAATGTATAAAGGTTCTGAGCAATGTCTTTGATAGCTGATGCTACATTGGATACAGTATTGACAATATCCGTTAGATTTTGTGCAGCATCTGACACATAAACAATGGTCTTGGATGCCTCTTCGTTGGCAATTCGCTGCTCACTGGTTGATGTTTCAATTGTTTCGATTGCATTGTATATCTGAGTATTTAGATTGGCGATAGCTCTAATAGATACATTAACATCCTGAATAAGCGTATTAGTATGCGATATTTCCTTCATTATTGTTCGTATTTCCTCATTAAGTTTAGATAAAAATTGTGATGTATCAGTTATACTGGTATTACTGGAACGCATCAGGTTTTGTGTTTGTTCAATAATTTTTCCTATCTGCGATGCATTCTGTGCGGTGGCATCAGCCAATTTTGATATTTCATCGGCTACTACGGCAAAGCCCCTACCTGCATCACCAGCACGTGCTGCTTCAATGGAAGCATTAAGTGATAATAAATTGACCTGATCGGCTATCTGATTAATAACTTCAACAAACGAAGACATATTATTGCTAAAAGTTATAAGATCCTGAAATTGCTTAAGAGTATCATCCATTTTCTGTATAGAGTCATTGGATAAAGATGTTATGGTTTCAATGGCATGCGCTATGGTACCGGCGCTTTTTGTAATTTCTTCAAATACCTTTTTCAGGTCGGTTACTGATTCGTTTGCAATCTGCATTTCCTGGTATAGTGAGCGTGCAGTGTTGCTAATATTTTCAGCATTGCTGGTAAGTTCTTCTACTGATGCTGAAATTTCTTCAAGCGAGGCAGCCTGTTTATTTGCAAGATCATTTATGGTATCTACCACACTGGCCTGTTCTTGTGATTTTTCGTTCAGAATACCAACTGAATGTTCAACGTTCTGGGCAATGACAGCAATACGTTCATGTTTATTATTTGCTTCATCAGCTTTGTCAAGCGCCAGGTCTAAAAGTGCACGGGTTGCTTTTGTCCCAAAATATGCTGAAATACCAACCCATATATAGATTAAAAACCTGACGCCAATAATGCTTCCCACTGGGCCTTCAGGTATTAACTGGGGACGTAATATGAAAAGACATATCTGCGAGATAATTACCGTAATAAAAGAAAAAATAGCTACTCTGGTGTCAAAATAAAAAACAGAAAGTCCCAGAATGATGTAGTGAGCAGCAAAAAGTTCTCGTGAGCCATATATAATATACTGAAAAATGAAAAGAGAAAGCATAACAGAAAAAATTGCTAAATATGGTGAAAACCATTTTTGACGGTATCTGGTAATGATAAAGAAACCAATAGATAAAATAAATGATACCGATAAAAATGCAACGATGATATCAATGAGAGTAAGATATTGAGAACCTGTCCCTGTTAAAAAGATAATATATGTTGCTAAAGTTGCTAAAATTACAATGCTGGTAAATGCTTTGAATAGGCGCTTATGGTTATTATATATAATATCGTTAAATAACTCTTTACGGGTATTATTATTTGTCATAATAATCACCACCTTAATAATGAATAGTTATAAATACTCATGACAGTATTGTATGAATAGATAAAACTGTCAATAAATAATTGACTTTTTAAATTATTATGTCATGTATAATTTATGTATATAAAATAATATGTACATAAACATTTTATAGTATTGCAATGTATCAATCTACAATGACGAATGCTATGCCATTCAAAACCTTTCTAATAAAAAAATTCAGGTCAAAATATCATCCTGAAGAACCCCTATTTTGCAGTAAGACAAAGGATTTATTAGCTTTAAAAATATAGGTTCTTCTCATGATATATTTGAATGAGAATGACAATTATAGCTTAATTTTAAGCAGTTTGTTTTATTCCATTGTGATCATGACACATTCTTATTATTTTATTTCATGTTTTGAATACAGGTATGGATTGATTTTCAGGCCTGGAATGACGTCGGTAAGGGATATCGGACTAAAACTGAATAGAAAAAAGAATTTCGAATGAAGCCTATTACCATAAAAGCAGGGGGTCTGGAATGTTTTCTTGAGGTTGTTAAATTATCATCCTCTGAAAAGAGAGATAATGTATCGCATAAGATTAAAACTATCCATGGGTAAAGGGTCAATAGATTCAAATAAACCTGAACATATAACAATGATCTGGGCTATACGGGCATGGAATTCAGCGTCCAAATCAGTTTTGCGACGTTTTGGCAGGTCTTCTCGAGCTTCATCTATTATTGTTTTATATAATTCTAAATGCCGGCGTATAAACTCTTTTAACCTGATCATTATCTTTTCATCTTCATACGCATACAGAACAAGATTGATAAATATCTTTGCAGTTCCCGGATCCAGGAAAAAACGTTCAACACCGTACATGGCAGAGATACTTGCTTTGGCTTTAGAATGCAGATTACCTTTTAACACATTTTTGTGATCATTATTTATTTCACTGAAAAGATATTCCATAAATTCAACGTACATCTCTTCTTTGGTAGGGAAGTAATGAAGCAAACCGCCCTTAGAAAAACCTGCTTCATCAGCTACACTTTGAACTGTTATGCGTGAGTAAACATCATTTTGTAATAAACGTTTCAATGCTTCAAGTATTATTGCTTTCTTTTTTTGTATCTTTTCCTGTTTGTCCATAACAATAAACTATATCATAACATTATGATTAAAAAATTGCCACAATGATGGCACAATTACAACAATAGAAAAACAAATATTATTTAAACAAAAGCCAATGCAAAGGTCAAGTATTTTTCATAGGGTATCGATTTTTTTATATGATTTATTCTTAAATTTGTAATAATACTTTAAGTGTAGTATTAATAATTCCGAAATAGAGTAGTAGGATGATTTCTGCCGTAATTATCATCTTTTGCAAGATACTAAATCTGGTGTAATAAAAATTTTGGAATGATAAGGATAAATTTCTTAATGGCTAAGAGGGCAATAATTACAAAAATTACTATCTCACTATGTGTGGTATTTTCTTGTTTTTATTATGTTTATGCCCAATTTTTAATGGAAGATTATAAAAAAAGTGAAAAGAAACCAAAACCGGGCCTGCCACCCTATATTGCTCGAAATATCAAAGCAGAAGTAATTAATGAGGTTGAAGGTGCGGTAAAAATTACTTTTAGCGTGGATTCCGATTCAACAAATGATTTCCTTGTAGGGAGGACAACTCAGTTACCTTCTTCATCAGAGATTGCCCTGCAGGCTGCAACGGTGAAGGTTGTATTGGCCGGTGCCGAACCAGTAGCTATTGATTCAAATCTTCCTCCAGGGCAATATTATTACGTTGTGTTAGCACGGGATAAAATACTGGAAAAGGATATCGCATTGTATCCCGATGTCAATTATACAAGTGCTCCGATAGTAATTAAAAAAAAGATTCCTGAAGTGCCCCAAAAACGTTTGCCTGAACAAGTTACATTATTATATGCACGGGTGGTAAATAAGACTCAGGTTTTGTTAACGTGGAAGGGTGTGCAGCAACCCAATATTGTGTATAATGTTTACAGATCTACCGAGCCCTTAAATAGCCCCGAAAGTATAAAAAATGCAAAACTTATTGGGCAGGTTCAGGCAGATAAGGAAAGCTTTATTGATCGCACCATTACACAGTCAGGGAAATATTTCTATGCTGTCACGGTACAGGATATCGCCGGCAATGAAGATGTCCAATTAATACCTGATCAAAGTTATACTGCTAATCCCATTTCGGTGATTATACGCCGTGATGTATTTGTCACCAATATCAGAGCTGATGTGGATGAAGGTGCCCTGAAAATAACCTGGAGCAAACCTGATATTGATGTGAAGTCATTTGTGATTTACAGGCATACCCAGCCCATTATTGATGCACAGACGCTGGCTATGGCAACAAAGGTAGCCACTGTGGAATCAAACAAATTGGAATATGTAGATAAAAAGCCTGTACCCGGAACCCACTATTTTGCAATACTGGCTATACTGGAAGATGGTTCCATTGATACAACGTTTAAGGCCGATAGTAACTATACAACCAAACCGGTTGTCATAGGAGCACCTATACGGCTAAAATTAATAGAAGCTTCCGAGCACAATGGTATGGTAAAAATTTCCTGGTCATATACAGGTTCATCCGGCAGCAGATATTTTAAATTATTCAGGTCTTCAACTGCACCAACAACATCACAGGATATCAATGACGCATTTCTTGTAGATGTAGTGAATGTAACAGCTAATGAGTATACTGATAGTGATATTCCTGCGGGGACATATTATTATACCCTTGTACCTGAAACATATGATATAGACCCGGAATTCAAGATTATTAAGGGTATTAATTGTACTGCGGAACCAGTTAAAGTAACACGGCAGGTTACAGCAAAAACTACACCTATTGTTCCCCAAAAAGAAGAAATTAAAAAACCTGAAGCTGAGATTGAAAAAGAAGAGCCCCGGGAAGAAGTTAAGAAAGAAAAACCTCAGCAAAAATTGTTACAAACTTCTAATGTAAATAAAATAATAGCAGCAACATTCTACAAAGGGAAGTATGACTTGTGTATAGATACCCTCACGGCATTTGTACAAAATGGCAATAAACCAGAAGAGATTGCAAAAGCCAATCTTTTTATAGGCAGGAGTTATATTGAATTGAAGCAGTATAAAGTTGCTCTTAAATATATTATGAAAAGTGATGTGGCAAGGTACTATCCCAAAGAAGCAAAATTCTGGAGGGACTTTGCATTATCAAGAGTACAATAATTTATGAAAAGAAGTCAAGAGGTATTTATGAAAACAAAAACATTAACAGGGGCATTGCTTATACTTATTGGTGTATGTTTACTTATATATTATGTACAGGTCATACAACCTCAAAATGAAGCAAAAAAACTGTTAACCGAAGCCACTCTTATCTATGAACGAGGTGATAAGGAGTCTATAAACCAGGCAGTTTCCATACTTACTAAAATTATTGCCCGCTATCCAGATACTAAAACTGCTGTTGAGGCTTATTATTATATTGGTCAGTGTTATGAAAAATTAAATTTAAACAGGTTAGCATATCTTAAATATGTCTATCTTGTAAAGAATAACAGAAAAGACCTTTCAGATGATCTCTATAAAAATATTTTAGCACGTATAGCCCACATAAATTGGTTGCAAAATTATAATGAAGAGAGTGCTCATCAACTGTTAACATTGCTTAACTCTTCCCTGGATAAAGGGTATAGAAGTAAGATTTATTCTGAATTAGGTCACCTGTATCTTAAAACTGGTGAAGTGGCTAAAGCAAAAAGAATGTTTGATATTGCTGTTAATGAGGATAGCAGCAATGAAGAGGCAATTTTAGGTCGTGCCCGTGCACTGAAGCATCTGGGCATGGATAATGAAGCATACAATCATTATGATTACTTTTTACGGTATTTTGGTGCTGTAAGTCAGTATACCAGTGATGTTAAAAATGCATACAAGATTCAGGCATACAAAAGTGGCCTCGCGGCTTTCAGGAATGGTCGGTACAATGAAGCTATAGGATTCTTTAACCGTGTATTGACTTATTTTGGTGCGGACCGATTGTCTGAGAATGCATTATACTGGACTGGTGAATCTTATTTTGCAATGAGACAATTTGATAGAGCTATCGCCTATTTTAATAAAGTTCTTGTTAATGATTTTTACCACAAAGATCAGGATGCTCAGATAAAGAAAGGCTATGCATATTTTATGCAGAAAAAGTTTGATTTAGCTGCACGAGAGTTCCAGAGATACCTGCGCGAATATCCAAATGGTAAATATGTAGCTGTTGCAAAAGAGTGGAAAAATATGAGCACAACAGAATTGCAGAATATAATAGAAGGGAAAAAATCATTGGAAGAGGGAAATGTTGAAGAAGAAGTCAAACCACAGCCGCAGCAACAAAAGAAGAAAACAAAAGATGAGGATTTAGGGCTTGAAGAAGACGAAGAGGTTAGTGGTTCAGTCACAGGTGAATTTGATGATGTCAACGTAGCAGAATTTTAATGTACATATTATATAATTATAGTGTAAAGGCGAACGAATGTTCGCTTTTATGCTATAATAATTCATTGTGACAGTATTAATATGATTTGACAAAAAAAGTATTGTTGCAATAAAATAAAATACTTGATGTGGATGGATTAACTATTGCCGTAATTGAAACCACTCAACCTGATAAAAATGATTTAATGATGCCATTTTGAAAAATGCAATGATGAGAAATAATAATCTAAAATCAAAGATTTCTCATGCCTTAAGGATTAGAAATGACGTATGAGGAATTCTCATCTATATAAGTCTTGATTACTTACAATAATTAATTGTACTAAATTCTATTTTATTTAATTGGAGAAATACGTAATGTTAAAAGAATACTTTTCAACCCTGCAGCAACGGTTAGGTGTTAAGGAAACAAAGGGAAGCAAAAAAACTACAAAAAAGGGACACGTTAAAGAAGAATTTGATGCTAAAAAGATTTTGAACCTTTTACAGGATATTGTCCCTAACGATTTTGTAATATCGGATAAAAAGCCTGTTGATGCAAGCGGCTATGTACCCAAAACAGTAGATTACATTGCATATTTTAAAAAATGGAATATTGTTGACCAGATGATGAATGGTCATATTCCTTCGGAATTAGTATATGGAACTTTTCATGTCGTTGACTGCATAACTCCACAGCAACTCCCTGAAATATTGAATAACGTTGCGTTGACAAAAAAACTTAATAAATTTTCAGAATTAGAAGAATCAGTCCTTATACCTGCATTTGTCATTGCAGGCGCCAGTGATATTGATATCCCTCAATTAAAAAATACAATACTGGATTACTATATTGAACGCAGTATAGATAATACTCTTGAATTTGATATTATGATGATTGTGGGAAAGGGCATAATTATTAAAGACTGGAGAGAAAAACGAAAATTTGTGGCACTGGAGACCGAAGAAGATACTCTTTTATGGTTTTTTATACTGATGAATGAGTATCTTGATGTTGATAAAAAGCATTCACTTGATTTACGAAATTATGTAAAAGAAACACGGCGGTACAGGGAGTATTAAAATATTTATAAAATAAAAAATTAATTTTACTTGACTAATGATTTTTTATCATTTAACTTTTAACCCAGTTTTACTGTATTTCCCTGATAGATAAATTTTATATAGTATAAGGAGTTCGCCTTGAAAGCAAAATATACCATATTCAATGTAATAATTGTTTTTGCTCTTTGTATTGGTTTGTGCAATGCAGGCGCATTTGCAAAATCAAAGGATTTGCTCCTTGTTATTGACACATCATTATCCATGGCTGGATATGGCGGTAAAAATATTATGCCGCTGGTAAAGCAGAGCTTGCCCAAATTTATTGATCAGCTTGATGATAATGACAGCCTGACACTTGTAACATTTGATACGGAAGTTAAAATCTATCCAACTGTGTATATCAAGCATAAAAGCAATAAAGACATACTGAATAAATACATATCCATGGTTGAAGCTGGTGGCAAGTGGACATATACCATGGCTATGATGACGGCCGTGTTTGACAAGGCCAGGAAGCTGCAGGCTGAAGACCCTGACAGGGAGCAGGTCATTATTATAATCACTGATGCCATAGATGACCCACCACCGTATGCACGGGCACATCGTTATGATGTCAAAAAAATTGCAAAACAATATTCGGGTAATGAATGGTTTATATTTTTTGTTAATTTAGGTCAGATGCAAAAGGACAGCCATATAGCCAAAGTCCAAAAAGAGGTTAAAGAAAGCATTTCCCAGTATACCAAGGTGATTGATGCACGTGAAGGGCTTGACAAGATAATTACCCAGGACCTAAAAAAAGATATCGATACCATGGCAAAGGTAAAGGAAATTAATACTCGTCCATTTTATATGCACCCTATTTTTATTATAGTAGTGGCGATAGTTCTTTTAATTATCCTGTTGCTGCTGTTGCGCCGTGCAGCTCAGCTTAAGGTAAGAGGTGCACTTGAATACTGGAATAATGATCTTCTGGAGCCGACAATTGAAAAAGTAAACCTTACTGCAAAAAACAGCAGAACCATATCTATAGGGAAAGATAGCCATAATTTAATAAGAATTCACGATTTTACACTGCGCACGCCTATATTGCTTAAAGCGGTATGGTTTGATAAAGCTGTTAAATGCCAGCTGATAGCACCAGAAAATGCAGTGCAGTTTGTCAACAGGGATGCAGGCGATATTTTAAACGATGGTGACATTTTCAAAATAGCTAACTATACCTTTAAATATTATGAAGGATAAAAAGCTGTAATAATTAAAAAATTTTTAATAAATTTTTAAATAAAGCGTTGACAAGCATACTGATATTAATTTAAATATTACATTCAAATGCTTTGTGCTGAAGATAGGGTATTTCAACATAGCATACGGTGCATCAGTAGAGTATAACTATATATTATGCATCTTTGACAAAAATGTATTTAATCAAGGAGGTCAATAAATGTCAATTGCTCAATTTCCAAAAAGCCCTAATAAAGTACATCCAACC
>Ga0209409_1002397_pt1 | contig 13942 bp, 13 predicted proteins | sample AD_JPNMR1_MetaG_FD_184424 | JGI IMG/M metagenome (GOLD analysis project Ga0209409, IMG submission 184424) | Active sludge microbial communities of municipal wastewater-treating anaerobic digesters from Japan - AD_JPNMR1_MetaG (SPAdes) (version 2) | ecosystem: Engineered > Bioreactor > Anaerobic...
ATCATTACTGGCTTTTTCGAGCTGAAAAATATCAGCGAAGCTCCGGCTGATTATGGCTATAAAGTTTCCTATTATTTGAGTTCGGACGGGATAAGCCTGGATATACCTTTAAATACCAGAGCGATTACGCTGGCTCTGCTGGGAGAAAGCAGTCGGAAACTGATGTTTACCCGCTATGTTGAGGGCAGCGTCAATGTCTCTGGTAAATATCTCGTAGCCGTGATTGATCCAGAAAATGTCCTGACTGAAGAAAGCAAGACCAATAACCTGGTAGTTTACGGGCCGCTTCCATAACGACCAGGTAAAAACGGAGACCATGCTGGAGGCAACAATGAAAATAAAAAAGCTGATGATCGCCCTGCTGGCCATGTCGACTCTGGCCTATGCTCAGGAAGATAACAAAAAATTTTCTTTTTCTTTTAAGGGAAGCTATTTTATTCCTTATTCTAAGACATTCAATAAACAACTCAGGCCGGCTATCAATAAAGATCTTAATGCGCTCGAATCCTATCTGAAGGAGCTGGGTCTGACCAGTTACCTGAATGAGATGAGCAGAATGAGCGGAGCTTTCAATGTGGGAGGGGAATTAGAAGTCCGGGCCAGCGAACAGGTTGGTCTCGCTCTTGGGGCTGACTATGCCTTTAGAACGCTAACTACTTCCCTTGATTCGTCAGGGACTGTCAGCTCGGTCAACTATGGTGTAACCGAGACCGGAAAAATAGGTTTATCGGTCATACCCATTACTGCTACGGTTCGGATCAATCTACCGTTTTCAAAGATCAAAGCTTACATGGGGGGTGGTCTGGGTTATTATTTCGCCCGTTATACTGAAAAGGAATCCTGGACCTGGGTCGAAGGAGATGAAACTGTTGATACCGGTTCTAGAAAAACTGTGGCTACTGGAGATGCTGTGGTGCCTCATGCCGAGATCGGTGCCGAATATAAATTATCCAGCCGGGTTTCCCTTCTGGCTGTAATCAGATATCCTTTTGGCACTATCGGGTCTTTTAAAATTAAAAAGTCAGCGGATGACCCGGCTGCGGTCGGACAAAAATTGACCTTCTATGATAGTGATGGTGTCCAGAGGGATTTTAAATGGGAGCTCAGCGGACCGAGCCTGGGTATAAATTTAAAAATAAAGCTATGATGGGCTGGGTTCAGATCAAAGGGGAAAAAGGGCTGTTTTTCTGATTTCTCTAGATAAATTTATATTGACCAGGAAACAGAAATCGTGATATAAGTTAGCCATATTCTGAACAGAAGGAAAGCTGATCGGCCGAGGAGGGTCAATGCCCATAACTGAAAAGAAGGGCTTATCAGGCAAACAGTTGGAAACGATTATAGCCATTATTATTGTTCTGGTCATCGTGGGGGCTGGCTTTCTCGTTCATTATAAATTCATTTTACTCAATTTCTTTTTTCTACCCGTCATCTTTTCTGGTTATTATCTCGGGCGGAGACGCTCTCTCCTTATTGCTATAACCTGTATCTTGCTCGAAACTCTTTATCTGGTTTTTTCATATGAGGTAATAGGAGTTAAGTTCCTTTTAAGTCAGGATGATTTATTTTTTCTTATTTCCTGGGCAGTTTTTCTGGTCCTGACGGCCTGGATTGTCGGTACGCTAAGTGAAAGAACCGAAAGAGAAGTCTTAAATTTGAAAAAAGCTTATCTGGGTATCCTGGCTATCGTGCTGAAATATTTAGAAGTGGGTGAGGAAGGCAAATCGCGAGCAGAAAAAATAGCTGATTTAGCCGGAAAAATGGCTGAAGTTCTCGAATTGAATAAAGCTGAGGTGGAGAATATAAAATCAGCCGCTTTATTAAGCGATATCCAGGAACTGCAGAATTTCCTGCCGCTTTTCAGTGAGACTTCCAAATTAATGAACGAAGAAAAGTTTGTTCAAAATAATCTGAGTGATCGGGAAAAAATTATGCTGAAGACTGCCGCCCTCATCCTGAATGAGGTTCAGCCTATTCTGCAAACATATTTTGTTCACTACCGCCAGAAAGCCAATGAACTGGAAAAAAGTCTGGCGGTCATTCCCCTGGGGGCTTCCCTCATCGCTCTGGCCGAGCTTTATATCAGGCTCCAGCAACAGGGTAAAGTTAAAATCGGACCAGAGGAGGTTTCCTCTCTGGAAGATATCAGACGCCTGCGGGGCAGTTATTTTCCGGAAAAAGCAATTGATGCTCTCTTTTTGGTTGCTTATTAACGCCGGGAAAACCAGTTTTGTAGATATTACAGGCGGAAAAGGTAGGAAAGCTTAAGTGTAAAGGAATGGCCTTTTTCTGTCACCAGAAATTCTTTTCGCTGGCTTTGTTTGAAGCTGAGTTGAATAATATTACCTGCACCAAAGTAGTAGCCAACCAAGAAATCAAAATTATATTGATCTTCTCTGGTCTCGCCCAGAAGTCTGGCTGTTAAAAAAAGTTCTCTGGTGACCTGATAATGAATTGAAGTTTCATAAGTTAAACCCTCAAAAACAGTCTGCCCGGAGTCAGAAAGCTTCTGATTTATCCAGTCTGCTTCGAAAGAAAACTCGAGGTTACTGCGTGGTTTTAAAGAAAAGGAACCCTCCAGGGAAAACTCTGTTCCAGGGCTGACGGCTGTAAACTCCTCGTTATAGATACCTTTTTTTTCCCAACTTCCTTCCAGATCGATTTCTTTTAAGAACCCGCCACGCTCCCAGCCGAAATCAAAATGCCCACCATAACTTTTTAAAAAGCTGCCATTCCAGACCAGCTCTCCCGATGAGGCTAGCACTTGGTACTGGTCCTTGCCGGTGAAAAACCCATAATGAAAATCGATCCGGTTAAATAAATTCCAGAACATCATAAACTCAACCTGGTCAGCCACCTTGTGTCCATGGGAGTCCTGGCTAAGGGTGCCGGTCAGATCCCAGCTGACTCTTTGAATTGTTCCGCGATTGAACCTCCAGGCATAGCCAATCATGGAGTGGAAAGATTGAAAATCAACCCGGTCCAGATAACCTGCCTGAAGGTTAACTTTGTCTTCTATTCTTTCCAAGCCCAGATTTAACTGCAGGCCGGCATCAGGTTCACGATTAAACTGAACTAAGTGAAGCCCGTTACGGTCATTTCCTCCCTGGGAGTTAAAAGAAAAAACATGGGCTCCCCGCAAATAATAAATATCTTTAAAATTGAAACTGTAATCAGCCGCCAGATTGTGATTGCTACTGGTCTCGCCGCTTACACCTGTATAATAAATGCCGACCTGAGAATTCTTAAAAATGTCTTTGGTAATTCGGACCACACCAAATTCGGATGTGCCATATTCTTCCTTGTTCAATGCTCCCAACAAGCCAAAAGAATAGCCCCCGGTTTTGCCCGAAATTTTAGCGGCCAGTCTCGGGTCGCTAATTCGCCGAGAATAAAAAAGACTGGCCTCAGTTGACAGGTCATATCCGTTTTCTGAAGCCAGACGAAAATACTGGCTGCCTTCATTGAAGAAGGGCCGCCGCTCATTGAAATATCTTTCATAAGGAGAAAGCTGGTAAATGAATGGATCGGATTCGACCTGGCTGAAATCAGGGCTGGCGGTAATATCAAGGTAAAGATTGGACTTTATCCCGTATTTAAGATCAGCCCCGACCGCGAGCTTATCGTCTTTTTCTCCAGCCCAGCGGGTCGAGCGGACACCGGCGTAAGGAAAAATTTCAAGATTATGCCCTGGTTTTATCCCGGTCAGCCCACGGAGTTCTGCCATTTGCTGTAGCCTGGGCAGATCGCGGCTGACCGCTGTCCAGTAATCAGTCTCATTTAGCCGGTGAATATAACGCATAAAGTTAATTCCCCAGACTTGTTCTGGGGCAGAAGAGAAACGCAGGGATTTGAAGGGGATGGCCATCTCGGCTGACCAGCCATCGGCATTAATTCTTGCTTCAGATTTCCAGATAGTTTCAACCGAGTTTTCCTGGACTCCCTTCGGATTAAGGGTAAAGCTGATGCTGGTCCGGCCGTCATGATAAGTGTCAAGTATAACTGTAATTGAATCATTGTTTTCAAATTCATTGCGGGGAGTCAGTTCCGCCCAGATTTTTTCCGGCTGCGAATCTTTCATCAGAAAAGCAAAATAGATATATTTATCATCGTAACCGGCCCAAACCAGTGTTTCCTCTGAGGCGGGAGCTCCGTTAACCGGGTCATACTGAACAAAGTCTCCAACTGGCTGAACGACCTTCCAGGCCTCATCATCGAGCCAGCCGTCAATTTTCGGAGGCTGAGTTAATTTCTGAATGTTTAAAACCTTGATTCTGTCCTGAGCCGGAGCCAGGACAGGAACCAAAATCATAATTACTGCCAGGCAAAAGATACTGAGTGATTTTTTAAAATAATAAGATTGATTATTAGAGCCAAACAACATAAGCTTCGCAATACCGCCAGGAATATTAGATTTTTGATAAATCCTTGTGTATTTTATACAAAAGAATTATGAAGCAGCAAGAGATATGTGGGCAGGATGAACAGAATTATATTTTTTGAAAGCCGCGAGGACAGGCAATGATCTTGATATTTGTAAACCGCTGTTCGTCTGTTTGGCCCGGAACTTACCAGCTGGTTATTAATAACTGGCAAGATATTTGAACCTTGCGGATTGTGCCGAATCATAGTTACCGGGTTACCGGCGCTGGTTGGAACCCTTTTCCCGCTTTTCTAACAGCGTAGTGATAAAAAGCTGCAAGCTAATATTGAAAATATTAAAGACGAGTCATCAAGATTTACTTCTCTCAGGAGAAAAACCAGGAAAAGAACCCGGCTCCCTGGCCACTCGTCATTAATCAATACCTAAGACCGATCACTCTCGCCGGTAAGCAAATTAAAGTTTGACTCTGTCAGCTAGAAACTAAGGCCAGCCATGATTGAAAAACCGCTGTTTCTGGCTTTGTCAGTCGCCTCCAATAAGCTGGAAGTGTCAGAGAGAATGTTATTAAGACCATAATGATAGCGGGCATCAACTGTTAGCTTGAAAAGCAGCGGGATTTTTATATCGACTCCTAAACCTCCAACAATGGCCAGGGCTGAATTTTTGAAATCGCTCTTAATATCCTCAGTTTCTGTTGTTCCCTGATAAGTCTGAGCCGGCTCAGCTTTCAGCAAAATTCCATAGGACGGGCCGCCAAAAATATAAAATTTTAATGGTCCAGCTGGTAGGATATCCAACCTGATCAGGAGTGGAATTTCGATGTAGTCGAGCCTGGCCTTAGAGTCGGCGTAATATTCAGTGTCAGGGCTATAAACCGGTATTTGGAACTCCAGACCACGCCTCGAATAAAGAACTTCTGGTTGCAGTCCGATCCGCCCGAGGTTAAAAGTCATAAAAAGGCCGAAAGTCGTCCCCTGTAGATAGTCCTCAGCGGGAAAATTAAGGGAGGGGCTAAACAGTGTCTTCGAATTGTTGATTCCGCCCTTAAATCCAAAGTCAATCAGAGCTTGGGCTGGAGAGGTGGAGAGCATGACCAAGACCAGAGCCAGACAAAAAACGGCTGTTTTTTTCATTTTTACCTCCCGCTGTGATCCAGGCTCTAATAATATTTAATATCACAGGCTTTTGTCAATAAGCCGGATGGTTAGATTCAGCTGATAAGCCAGGAGATTTCCTGGCAGCAGGATTTTAAGGTTGTCAGGTGACGGAAATTATTATAATTTTAAAAAGATACATTATATAAAAAAATGAAGCCTTTAATTTATGGGAAAGTAAATTAGATGAATTTATTTTTGATGACTGAGCTCATAATTGTTCTGGCTGCCTCAATTGTGGTCATTATTGTTTTCCACCGGCTGAAAATTCCTGTAGTAGTTGGTTTTCTAATAACCGGGATAATTATAGGCCCGGGTGGATTGGGCTTGATTAAGGATCTTTCCGCTATTAATGCTCTGGCTGAAGTCGGTGTCATGATGCTGCTGTTTATCATCGGGATTGAATTTTCTTTTGAGCGCCTGCAAAAAATTCAGAAATATTTCTGGCTTGGAGGTGGATTACAGGTTTCTTTAACTATTGCCATTGTCGCCGTTATCTTTGCCTGGCTAGGCTTTGGCTGGAACGAGGGTATTTTTTACGGCTTCCTGGCCGCGCAGAGTAGCACCTCAGTGCTTCTTAAACTCCTTTCTGATAAGAATCTGATTCAATCTCCGGTAGGTGAAGTGTCTATCGGCATATCACTGTTTAACGATGTAGCCTTGCTGCCCATGTTGTTTCTGGTGCCAGCTCTGGCTGAGTTCAAAACCATATCTATCCTTGATCTGGCCTGGCGGCTGGTTATAAGTGTCATTCTTATTTTTATCGTCTTTTTTGTTACCAGAAAAATTATGCCCCCTGTTCTTGAAGCTATAGTCAAAACAAGAATCAAAGAAATCTTCTTGATTCTGACTTTGCTACTTTGTCTTGGCATGTCTTACCTGACTGCCTCAGTTGGGTTTTCGCTGGCACTCGGAGCTTTTCTAGCCGGGATTATACTATCCGAGTCCAGTTACAGCCAGCAGATAGTCTCTGACATTTTGCCTTTTCGCGATGTCTTCAGCAGCATCTTTTTTATTTCGGTTGGTATGCTTCTTGACACCGGATTAGTCTGGGGCTTAAGAAGGCCAGTACTGTTAGTGGTTATCGGAATTCTTCTGATTAAGGGACTGGTGGTCATCCTGGCTGTCAGATTGTTGAAATTTAACTTCAAGGTCTCACTTCTGTCGGCTTTTGGCCTGGCTCAAATAGGTGAAATTTCTTTCGTTCTGGCTACCGTCGGCCGGGAAAATGGTCTGATGTCCTGGCAGGTTTTTCAGGTTTTTATTGCCTCCTCTATCGTGACTCTGGTGATAGCTCCTTTATTAATGGAATTTGGTCCGCAATTGGTTGATAAGCTTTCTGATCGGCTGGAGATGGAGAAAGAGATTAAATCTATGGTGCCAGAGAAAAAAACTTTTCAGGAGCATGTCATCATTGCTGGCTTCGGGCTCAACGGTCAGAATCTGGCCAGGGTGTTGAAGGAGACCGGCATCCCTTATGTCATTCTGGATATTAATCCTGATACTTACCGCCGCTTGTCCAGGACAGGAGAACCTATCATTTATGGTGATGTCTCAAGCTCTGTAATTTTGAAGGAGGCGGGGATAAACAGGGCTAAAGTGCTGGTTCTGGCCATTAATGATCCAAGGGCTACCAGAAGGGCAGTAAGAACGGCCAGGTTGCTTAATCCAGAAGTTTTCATCATTGTCAGAACAAGGTTTTCTTCTGAAATCGAAGAACTTTATGCTCTCGGAGCGAATGATGTTATTCCCGAGGAATTTGAAACTTCCATAGAAATATTTGTCAGAGTCCTCGAAAAGTTTCATCTTCCCAGAAACATTATCAATACTCAGGTTCAGATCATCAGAAGTGAACATTATGGAATTTTACGCGGTTCAAGGTCAGCCTCCCGTCGTCTGGATCAAAAAATCTATGATTTTCTGGAGGCAGGAGTGGTGGAGACTTTTTTGGTGCCGGAGACTGCCTGGATAGTCGGTAAAACCCTGGGCGAAATTGATTTGAGAGGGAAGACCGGAGTTACAGTTATAGCTGTGGTCAGAAATGAGAAAACATGGAGTGCACCGGGAGCTGAATTCAGGCTGCAGGGAAGAGATGTATTAGTTCTGGTCGGCAATCATCAAGCTATTGACGAGGCTCTGGACTATCTTAGCAGCTGAAGCCTTTTGACCGGGTTAAAAATAAAAAAGACGTTCTCGATTATTTCTGATTATCAAGGATTAACGATTACCTTCTAGTAAACCAATCAGAACCCTGTCAGATATCTTCCGGTTGATAATTTGCCTGCTATCTATAACCTAAGCCCAGGCGGGGGAAGTTAATAAATTAAGATGACAATAAGTAAACAACAGGGGCTGGTTGTCCGGTAATGGTAGTTAGCATGATTTCTTTCTTTAAAAAACTGAGGCTTGACAGGAACCCTGAAAAAATAAGGTGCCGGCTCTCCCCTCGCCGGGGGGTTAGAGGGAAGAACCGGACACCAGCTTTAGTCTGTCTATCAGTCAATCCGGGCTTCTGGCCGGTTTCCTTATTAAGACTAAGGAAAAGTTACCAGATCGCCGGCCAAAGATAACTTGGTTAGCCAGCCTAAAAAGCAATGCCAATGGTCGCTGACCAGACGCCATTTTTTATATCAGGTGATGTTTCGTCTTCAAAGGCGGTTATGATTTTCTGCAAGCCAAGGCTGTATCGGACATCAATCATAAAGTGCCGGCCGATATCGAGGCCAGCCCCGAAGATAGCTCCATAATCATTATTTTTTAGAATTTTCTCTTCCAGCGGTATTTCCTCGCCATTTAGTTCATATTTTTCCCTTAATTTGAAGCCAACCGCCGGCCCGGCAAAAATAACTGGCTTGATGCTGCCTAAGGGAAGCTTAACTTTGATAAGCAGGGGGATTTCCAGATAATCACCATAGACTTTTTCACTATATTCGCTGGTTGGGTCCTCCAGAGTACCACCCTTCATGGTGTAAAGAATTTCAGGTTCAATAGTGAGCATCTTGCCCAGATTAAAAGCTACGAAAATACCCCCAACAAATCCAATTTTACTTTTGACCGTAGCTTCGATATCCTCCAGGTCATCCCCTGTTAGCTTAGCTGAGTTACCACCCAGTCTAAGTCCAAACTGGACATCAGCTTTCAAGATAGAAGGAGAGACAAGAAGAAACAAAAAAGCTGCGACCAAACAATAACTGAATACTTTTTTCATCTAAACCTCCTGGATAAGGATACAATCATAATAATTTAAGAAAAAAATGGTGCAATCACCTGTAGGGGTGATTGCGGTAGGTAAATCAGGAGGTTAAAAAGGTATAAAAACTACAACTGGTGGGCAGGGTATCTATTGCCCTTTGGTTGTTATAATGTAGAATAAATGCTAATGACATCACGAAGGAGGTCGGAGATGAGCAATCAGGACATAAAAGTTACTTTTGGCGATGGTTTGGTGGTAAAAGCTGAATGTCGCGGTCATCTGATTACCACCGATCAGCCGCTGGCGGCGGGAGGGGGTGATTCTGCCCCAACACCTTTTGAGCTGTTTTTGACCTCCATTGCCACCTGTGCCGGCTTCTATGTGCTGGCTTTTTTAAAGCAACGTCAGCTTTCAACTGAGGGAATTTATCTAACCATGTCAACGGAGAGAAGTCCAGAGTCCAAGCTGGTAAAAAATATTAAGATAAATATACATCTGACAGAAAGTTTCCCGGATAAATACCGTGAAGCTGTAGTTAAGGCCGCTGACCAGTGTGCTGTCAAGGCTCATTTACAGCAGCCTCCCAATGTTGAGATTAGAGCTGTTAAGAGTTAGGCAAATTTCTTCCTCTGCATGAAAAACCGAGCGGCCTTAAGACTTAGCCAGCAAACGGCCAGCGAACAGCTGGTGATCCTGGCTCTCGTATCTTTTTCGTTACTGGCTGTTATTGATTATTTCCTTCACCGCAGCCATTCAATTTATTTTTTGCCGCTCAATTTGCTCATTATCTTAATCTTTTTGAACTTGCCTGGTTGGAGACAGAAATATGAGTCGAAGCCCGAGTTCGGATTCTGGCTATTGGCTGCTCCACTGGCCGGCTATGCTTATCTATATAAGCTAGCCGGCAGTCTAGTTGCGCTGATCACTTCCGTTCCTTATGACCGGTATCTGGCCAGCCTGGATATGAAAATTTTTGGCGTTAGTCCCAATAAGTGGGTGGTTGGTCTTTATCGACCCTGGCTAACGGAACTGTTGATGCTGGCCTATGTGGCCTATCTACCACTGGTGGTTATCCTGGCCTGCTTACTTTTCAAAAAAAATGGCCGGGAGCAAGCAGAACTTTATATTTTCAGCCTGGGTCTGGCTTACCTGGCTTGCTTTGTGCTTTTTATTATTTTCCCGGCTTACAGCCCGCGGTTTTATTTTTCCGATCTGGATCCGGCTCCGGGCTATTTTTTCCGCCGGCTGATGGATAAAGTAGAAGTCTGGGGCCAGTATCGAGGAGGTTCTTTCCCGTCAGCCCACTGTGCCGCCGGGACTGTTATGATTTATTATGCCTCTAAGGCCGGTCGCCGGACCTTCCGGCTGGTTTTCCCTTTGATTCTGCTTTTTTTCTTCAGCACAGTTTACGGCCAGTATCACTATGTGGTTGATATTCTGTCCGGGATAATCATTGGCTGGCTGGCCATAAGTGCGACTCATCTGGTAGTTCGAAGGAAAGCCGAAAACTTCAGCCGGCGCCAAGCCCAATAAAGAGAATCAGGAAAACTCCGACAAGCCAGTGAATGACCACCCCATACCAGATTGATTCGGTTCGTAAAGCTAGATAACCGAATATCAGACTGGCAATGATCGCAGCCAGGACTTCATTTAAAGGCTTACCGATATGAACCAGACAGCAGGGGATAGTCTGAATCAACAGACTATTCAGGCGACCGAAGACCGGCTTCAAGCCAAAGAGAAGAAAACCACGGAAGAAAAACTCAAAAGATAGATAATACAGGAAAAAGGCTGCCGCATAGATGATAAAAGTCTGGAAGGTAAGCGGATTATCCAGAAAGGCAGAGTATTCCTGCTGGAAATCGGCCTGCCGGCTGGGCAGCCAGGAGGCGATCAAGACGATCGGCAGTGACCAGGCAACGGCCTTTAGACCAAACTTATAATCGCCGCTCCGGAAGCCATAAGACTTAAGTTTTTCCCTGAAACCGAGCTTGATAACCAATCCGGGAAGCAAAAAGAAGAGAAGTAAAGCTGCCAGAAAATTATAATAATACCGATAAAAGCCGGACAAATGGGAAGCGGGGAAGTAGCTGACCAGATTGACATCGTAAAATGCTGGCAGACCAAAATAGCTATAAAAAGTTAACAGAAAAGGAGTGACCAGAAGAATAATAGCTGTTTTCCACTGGCTGGTAGTTATTGAGAGTTGATTCATTAGCTTCTGGCCAGATTTGTCCTTGGTTCTAAGTAACCGAGCCATTCACAGGTGAGACGCAACCCTTCCCGCAGACTCTTTGGCTTATATCCAAGTTCGGCGGTGGCTTTTTGGTGAGAAAAGGCCCAGTTTTCCAGGAAAGTTCGCACCCAGCTGGCGGTAATAAAGGGATAGAACCCTAACCACCGGGCCTTCGCTGTTTCCAGCCTGGCCACGGTCAGAGCCAGGGGAACGCTTATTTTCAGTCTGATAGCTTTCCGCCCGGAGACTTCCTCCAGTATGTCGTAGAATTCATTAAGCGAGACGTTCTCACCTCCGAGGATATAGTCTTCCCCCGAGCGACCTTTCTTCATAATTAACTCCAGGCCCTCGGCCACATCCTCGACATAAACGTAGTTCCCAATTTCACGCCCCTGATTGAGTAGCAAGCAGAGCCTGTACTTTAAAAAGATTTTTATCAGGCGAGTAACAGAATTGGCTTCGCTCAGGGGGCCAGGTCCATAGACTCTGGTTGGTCTGGCCACCATGACTTCCAGACCCTTATCAAGATAATCATCAATGATTTTGTCGGCGAGTGCTTTGCTTTTCTCATAGTCGGTAAAAAAGGGAACGTCAGGCCGGTGGCTGCTCTCTCCAACTGGCTCCCCACAGCTTGGCCCTTTAACGACCGAAGAGCTGACGAAGACCACTCGCTTCAGTCCAACAGCCAGAGCAGCCTCAAGGAGAGAACGAAACCCTTCTACATTAACCCGATAAAAGTTTTCCGGTTGAGGATCAAAGTTTTTGGCCAGAGCAGCAAGATGATAGACCTGAGAGCAACCCTTCAGTCCTGCTCTCAGGCTGTCAATATCATTAAGATCGGCGTTGAAAGTCTCTACTGGCAAATTTTTACTCAGGAGGCAGTTACTACCTCTTCTGGTTATCAGCCGGACAGGCAGCCCTTCATTGACCAGCCTGGTCACCAGCGCCTGGCCGATAAAACCGGTTCCTCCGGTTACCGCCACCGCCATCTCAATACTCATGATTTAAAATCAAATCACTCAAAATTATAGTTTTAAAAGCGACTGAGTTCAATTTTTTTCAGGTAGTAGAAAAGCCTGAGGAGGCTTTTCCTCCGATGAGAGATAAAAAAGCAATTTTCGCTGGTTAGACCAGGTTAAATTCAACTAATATCTTCGTTGTTGACCAGGAAATGCCTGGCTTTATCCCCATTAGCCATCACCTTGAGGCTGGCCGGTAAAACTCTGGCCTGAATCGTATTGAGGGCAGCCAGATATTCACCGTTATATTGGACATCAAGTTCTCGACCCTTGATGATTATTTCTTTAGCCTTAAAATGTCTCAGTTTCTTCTGAAGAAAACCAAAGTAAATAAACGGAAAGCAAAGGATATAGAGAAGAGGAGCCATTTCAAACAGGACCAGGTCAAGATAACTATCATTGAGGCGGGCCTCAGGCGCCACCAGCCAGCTATAGCCAAAGTAATTGAACTTGCCAATGACACCATCCAGAAAACGGGAAGACAGTTCTAAATGGTCAAACTTGTTTCCCTTTTGATCCAGACCAGCGCGCAGTTCGATAGTTTTTTCCTCTCTTTTATAAAACAGAAGCCGCCTGGCTGCCAGAAGATGTCCAATGAGTCCTGGTATCGAATGTTTAATCTTTTCTCCGGTGACAGCTGCCGTCGAGCCCACGCTGGCAAAGCCAGCCACCCGATCCTCTATCTGAATCAGATCGACCGTCAGAACATTGCCTTCCAGTAAATATTTAATAGCTTTAAATGGCTGACGGGGAATCCCCAGTGATTTACGGAAGGCATTCCCGCTGCCGAAGGGGATAACACCAAAAGTTATCTCTGATCGGCGTGGACTCTGAAAAATTCCCTGCAGGACATCAGCAATGGTACCGTCACCGCCCACCGCTACAATCAGATCAGCTTCCTCACAGGCTGCTTTGGACATAGCCACCGTTTCTTCCTTGCTGCGGGGTGCATCCAGGCATATTCCGGGTAAGCTCTCGATCAATTTGGTACGCAGACGCCGTCGCCTGTTCCACCGTCGGTTAGCAGCAGCAGGATTAATAATACAAACGATCTTTTTCTCTGGCTGATTTCTATTTTCCATTATTTGTTATCTGTTATTCAGGGTATGTTTCAATTTTATCCGGACAGCCTAATTTTATATCATGGTCAGAACTGCCTGTCAAAAACCAGGTCTCGAACTGGCTGCAGTCTTTTCTTCCTGCTCTGGTTTTATGGCCAGGGATGATTGTTCGGAACGGGCTCTGGCCTTTTTTCTCTTTTTATCAAACCTGACGCTGGGCAGATACCCGGCCAGAATCAGGATTAAGAAGAAGGCGACGATAATCAAATCCGGTATTTTTAACACCCGTCCGATCAGAGCCAGAATCAAAAATTTTGGAAAACGGGCAGTAACGATCACTGCCAGGTAACCGACCAGTGGCAGATTGGTCATAACCGTTAAGAAACGGAAAGGGTAAAATGGAACCGGCAAAAAAGCAGCTACCCAGAGAGCCAGATATGGCTGGCGGCCAAAAACCTTGATCAGCTTTTCCACGAATGCGCTTTTCTTGGCTTTGGATAATAGCTTGAACTCTTCTACCAGTTTGAGAGTTGAATAGTCAAGAGCTTCAGCCAGAACAGTACCGGCCAGAGAAACTAAGGTTACCGTCAGTGCGCTGTAATATTTACTGAAAAAAAGTATAACCGGCTCGTGGGGCACAAAGGAGATTAAAAACTCCGACGGGAAGCAATAAAAAAATAGGACCCAGAGACTTTTATTCTGTCTGATTGAACTTGAGGTTACCCAGATGGCCATCAGGCCAATGATCAGGATAATTTCCAGGGAAAGAATAATGATCCTGGCCCGTTTAGCTCTCCCTGTCTTTTTCAGGGGTAACTGGGTTAGAAAATCAAGATCAGACATCAGACCTCTTAAGCTTGAACCTGAAAATAGTAATAATGTTAATAGAAGTCAT
>Ga0209409_1002401_pt1 | contig 13933 bp, 11 predicted proteins | sample AD_JPNMR1_MetaG_FD_184424 | JGI IMG/M metagenome (GOLD analysis project Ga0209409, IMG submission 184424) | Active sludge microbial communities of municipal wastewater-treating anaerobic digesters from Japan - AD_JPNMR1_MetaG (SPAdes) (version 2) | ecosystem: Engineered > Bioreactor > Anaerobic...
TCCATTGCCTCAACATCTTTCTTCCCCATAGACCTTCTCAGTTCATCTGCCTGTCCCATAGTAAAACCGGCAAGTTTATGGGCTATCTCCATTACCTGCTCCTGATATAGAATCACACCACAGGTACTTTTCAATATTGGCTCCAGAGAAGGATGGTCATATGTGATGCGAGATGAGTCTTTTCTCCTTCTTATATATTCATCAACCATCCCGCTTTTCATAGGACCCGGTCTGTATAATGCAAGTATTGCAATGATATCTTCAAAATTTTTCGGTTCTATATCCTTCAGAAGTTTCTGCATTCCCTTACTTTCAAGCTGAAATACCCCTAATGATTCCCCCCTTGAAAGAAGTTGATATGTATTTTTATCATCCAGAGGAAACTCTTTTATATCTATTCCCTTCCTTTCTTTTATCAGTTCAAGTGTATCTTCTATAACTGCAAGGGTTTTTAATCCTAATATGTCAACTTTAAGGAGTCCTATCTTTTCTATGGATTCCATTTCATACTGTGTTGCCAGTTCTCCACTTGTAGCACGGAATAAAGGCGCATACTCATATACAGGTGTCTCTGTTATAACAAGCCCTGCAGCATGGGTGGAAGAATGCCTTGCAAGTCCCTCCAGCTTCAGGGCAATATCAAAAAGGTTTTTAATCCGCTCTTCGCTCTCCATAATTTTTTTTATGTCAGAATTGTGAATTACCTCTTCTGCAAGAGTTGCGCCTGGTTCAGGAGATATCAATTTTGCCACACGGTCAACCTCAGTATAAGTGAACCCTAATGCCCTCCCCACATCCCTTACAACTGCACGAGCAGCCATCCTTCCATAGGTTCCTATCTGTGATACATTTTCCTTACCATACTTTTCTCTTATGTAGGCAATTACCTCATCCCTGCGCCTGTCACAGAAATCAACATCCACATCCGGTAAACTTATCCTTTCAGGGTTCAAAAATCTTTCAAATATAAGGTTATAGACAAGTGGATTAATTTCAGTAATACCTAAAAGATAGGCAACTAAACTGCCAGCAGCCGACCCCCTTCCTGGGCCAACCCTTATGTTATTTGCCCTTGCATAGTTAACAAAGTCCTGGATGATAAGAAAATAACTGGAAAACCCCATCTTTCTTATAACTTCAAACTCATATATTGCCCTTTCCACTACCTCATTCTTTAAAGCATACTCTCTAAGTTTCTTACCGCACTCTATACCGAATTTCTCCTTAAGTCCTTTTATTATCAATTCTTCTAAATAGATATCCGGACTTTTACCTTCAGGGGGATGGAATACAGGAAGATGATATTTCCCGATATCTATTTTAACATTACACCTTTCACTTATTTCCAGTGTATTTTTCAGCGATTCAGGTATATCCTTAAAAGCAGCATGCATCTCGTCTGGTGTTTTAAAGTAAAACTCATCTGTCTGAAATCGCATTCTATCTTTATCCTCAATATGCGTCTGTGTCTGTATACAGAGTAATACCTCATGGGCAAATGCATCTTCTTTCTTCAGATAATGGCAGTCATTTGTAGCAACAAGTCCCGCCCCTGTCTTTTTTGCTATCTCTACCAGTAATCTATTCACCTTGTCCTGTTCAGGAATTTTGTTGTCCATTACCTCAAGATAAAAATTCTCACGGCCCACAATGTCCTGATATACACCCACCATTTCAACTGCTTTATCAATATCACCGTTTATAAGGCAGGATGCTATCTCTCCTTTAAGGCAACCGCTCAAAACAATAATGCCTTCAGAATTTTCCGAAAGAATCTCCTTATCTATGCGCTGTGTATAATAATAACCTTCAGTAAAGGAAAGGGTGGAAAGTTTGAGAAGATTGCGGTACCCTTTTTCACTTGCAGCAAGCAGTGTTATATGAAAAGATGCCTCTTTCCTGCTGCTATACTCCTGCTGAAAACGACTACCAGGAGCAATGTACATCTCCGTCCCTATGATGGGTTTTACTCCATGTCTGAGAGATTCTTCGTAGAACTTCAATACACCGCCCATAGTCCCGTGGTCTGTAATGGCAAGTGACTTCATTCCCTCTCTATGAGCCATCTGTGTTACCTGCTCTATCCGGCACATACCATCAAGTAAGCTATGTTCTGTATGCAGATGAAGATGAACGAATTCTTTCACCGAAACCTCCTTAAAAATCCTGGACTACTTTTTATTTTTACCCGTTGAAGAACGTAAAATTGCCTGGTATATCTTCCCTTCTGTCTTGAAAGATGAACTTATGGCTATCTCCACCATCTGCATCTCTTTTATGTTTCTGGCACCGAGGGAGCCCATAGAAAGTTTTAATGCACCCATCAGGTTCTGGGAACCATCATCCACCTTTGCAGGTCCGAATAATATCTCTTTAAGTGTGCAGGATACACCCACCTTAATCCTTGTTCCTCTCGGCAGGTTCTCATCCGATGTTGCCATACCCCAGTGATACCCCTTACCAGGTGATTCAACTGCCTTGACAAAAGCAGAACCAATCATCACCGCATCAGCGCCTGAAGCAAATGCCTTACATATATCACCACTGGTCACCATACCACCATCTGTAATGATAGGCACGTACCTTCCTCTTTTTTTATAATATATATCCCTGGCACTTGCACAGTCCGCTGTAGCGGTCACCTGTGGTATCCCTATGCCGAGCACCTCTCTCGTAGTACAGGCAGCCCCAGGCCCTATACCTACAAGAAGTCCGGAAATACCTGTTTCCATCAGTTCCATAGCAACATCAAATGTAACACAATTACCCGCAATGACAGGAACTTTTGCTGTTTTGCATAGGGAAGAGAAATCAAGTGCTTTATAGGAAGAAGATATATGCTTTGCGGTGGTAACTGTTGACTGTACAACAAATATATCCACCCCCGCCTCCTGGCATATCCCTAAAAACCTTTCTGCATACTGGGGGATACAACTTACAGCACATATAACTTTATCTTTCTTTATTTCCTCCACTCTCTGCGCCACAAGTTTTTCTTTCACCGGCTCCCTGTAAAAACTTTGAATAAGGGCAGTGGACTCTTCATACGGGCTGCTGATAATTTTTTCTATAACTGCATACGGGTCTTCATATCTTGTATAAATACCCATAAGGTTCAGAACACCCATTCCTCCGAGTTTACCCATTTCAACAGCGAATTTCGTATCACAGACACCATCCATTGCAGCGGCAAGCACGGGTATTTTTAGTTTTATACCACCTATCTCTGTTGAGATATCAACATCCTCAGGGTTAATGGTGATATTACCGGGCACAAGCGATATATCATCAAACCCATAACAAACCCTCGCCTTCCTGTTAATTCCTATCCACATAGCCATATTATTTCTCCTTTTTTAGAGTTATTATAATTTTAAATACCTTATAAATTTCTTCGGGTGTAAGTGTCTCCACACGGATATCAGGGGAAATTCCTTCTTTCTTTAACAATTCTTTGAATCCTGCCTTTTCTACGCTAAAAATTTTATGTGCAACATTGGATATTTTCTTCCTTCTCAGATTGAAAATTCGTGGTAAAAACTCCCAGAATTCTTTTTCGCTATCTATCTTTATCACCGGCTTTTCCAGAGGAACTATCCTGACTGCCACTGAACTGACCTCTGGTTTCGGGAAGAAAACATCTTTTTTTAAAAAATAACATATTTTTGCCCGGGAGTAAATAGAAAGAAGAACAGAAACTGCTCCGTAATGCTTACTGCCTGGCTCTGCTGTAAGACGTTCCCCAACCTCTTTCTGAACGGTAAGAAGTGCTGATTTTATTTTATCTCTCATAACCAGTATCTTAAAAACAATGGGTAAACTGATATAGTAAGGGGTATTTCCTATCACCTTGACCTTTCCTGGAAGCATTTCCCACCATCCCGTATCTATTTCCAGAAAGTCCTTTTCCATAAGATGAAAATTAGGATACCCGGAAAACCTTTCTTTCAGGATATTGCAGAAATCAGGGTCTATCTCAAATGCATATACATCCTTAACCTTATCTATAAATCCATCTGTAAGTGCTCCTAATCCAGGCCCTATTTCAACTACAATATCATCTTTCTCCAGTTCTGCAAAGGAGAGAAGTTTATCCCTGCTGTTTCTGTCTATAAGGAAGTGCTGACCTAAATACTTTTTCATATTTATATTTCTTGCCTGGAGAAGTTCAATACATTTTTTGAGTGTAAGAAACTCCATATATATCACCTTAAAATAGCGAAAAGCCGCTCATCCTGTAATAACATAGAGAGTAGAGAGATATTAAGTTTCTGCCTTTTTTCTTGCTACTTGTTACCCTCTTCTCTCTACTTATTATCTGATACAAGACGAACAGCCAGTTTATATGCCTCAACAAAAGGAGAAGAATCTGCCCTGTCCCTGTATGCAATATCAAATGCAGTTCCGTGTCCGGGGCTTGTCCTTACCATTTTCAGACCCGCTGTACAATTGACAAGTTTGTCAAAATAGAATGTTTTAAGCGGTATCATCCCTTGGTCGTGATACATTGCTATAACCATATCAATACTCCCTTCAACTGCCCTTTTGAATATGGCATCTGCGGGGATAGGCCCTTCACAATCTATTCCTCTTTTTTTCAGTATCCTTATCGCAGGAATTATTATTTCCCTTTCTTCACTGCCAAGTATGCCTCCCTCTCCACTGTGAGGATTGAGTGCGGAGACGCCTATAATATGTTTTTTTAATCCCAGTGTTTTCAAAAAATCATAGCCGGTTGTAATTTTTTCAACAAGAAACGGTATGGAAATTTTTTTACTTACATCCTTCAATGGTATATGGGTTGTAACAAGAAGAACCCGCACATCTCCTGCTACCATTACCATTGCATACCTTTTACACCCTAACCTTTTCGCAAACAGTTCCGTATGTCCTGAGTATCTGAACCCTGCAAGATGCCATGCCTTCTTTGAAATGGGAAGTGTAACAAGCCCGTCTATCTCCCCTTCTTTCCAGAGTTGAATGGCCTTTTCTACATAAAGAAAGGATGCCCTGCCACATAAAACTGAATCTCTGCCTTTCGGGAATCTTCTATTCTTTACGACCCCTGTATTGTAAATATTAAGATAACCACTTTTTATATCCTTCTTTTCTTTTACGATATTAAGAGGGAACCTGTCATAAACAAAATTTTCTTCAACAACTGGGATATCACCTATTACAAGGGGTATTACTCCTGCAACTTTCTGAACAGAACGAAGCCCTTTCAGAAGGACCTCAGGACCTATACCTGCAGGGTCCCCAATAGATATGCCTATTACTTTTTCCTTCATCTTATTAACAGAACCAGAACATTCTATGCTTAATCGCAGTAAAAGACAGGTATCTTACTCTGCAGTTCTTTAAGATACCCATTAAATTTCTCCTCAAATTTCATATTCTGGAGGATACTTCTGGCTTTGAGGTATAACTGCTGATAGGAACTGACTTCTTCACGCCTTATATCTTTAAGAAGAAGCACAAGATATCTATTCCCTATTTTAACCGGACCGCTGAGTTTTCCTGGAGCAAGTTTCTCAATCTCAGATAAAACCTCCGGCATAATCTCTTCCTTTGAAAGAGTTGTTTCTTCTCCCATCGCTGATTCCTTTGTGCTATCAAATCCTTTTATAAATTCCTGTGCTGATGACTCACTGTCAAACCACTTCGGGCGGAAGCGATAGTAATAGTTACCTTTTTCCTTTAATTCTCTCATCTTCGCTGCTATCTCAGGAGTAGTTATCTCTATCTTATCAACCACATTCTTTTTTATAATGTTTCTGACCTTTACCTTATCCTCAACTGTCTTTACGAATACACTGTAAGGTATATTGTCCTTCTCCAGTGCTTTATAAAAAGTTGCCTCATCGGGAAACCTTTTCTTAATACGTTCTATTTCAAGGGTGAGTTCATCGGAAGATACTTCAATCCCTTCCTTCTCTGCCTGAAACAGAAGCATCTTTTCTATCACAATATCCCTCAGTGCTTCCTCGTAGTTCTTATTCTCTTCCTTCATCCTGGTACGAACATCGCTTTCAAGGACAACCTTGTTTCCCACCATCACCACTGATGCGTTCTCGCAGTAAAGTCCCGATATTACACAGATAAGTATTGTACAGATAATTATTTTTTTCATTGTCCCCTCTCTTTTATTGTGACTTCAATCTTTCCATCTTTTCCAAATAAATCTTTATTCTTCCTTTTTCCTTAAGTTTAGACATCAGAACATCAACCTCGCCTTTTTTCTTAAAGGAAACCAGCATCTCCTTTATCTGCGGAGATGCCTCCTGTAGTGTAAGCATTCTACTTTCTGTCTTACCTGCAAGTTTGATGATATGATACCCTGCCTCTGTTTTTATAATGTTTGCAAGTATATCTCCTGGTGTCATCCTTGACACAAGTGCTGCTATTTCAGGCTCAAGTTTTCTTACATCAATCCATCCAAGGTCTCCTGCTTTTTCCCTGCTTGCCGATATGGACTCATTCATTGCTATCAACTCAAAAGATTCCCCCAGAGAGAGCCGTCGCCTTACAGATTCGGCTTTCTCCTGCGTGGGTAGTACTATCTCAAATAACCTTACCTTCTCCGGTATAAGAAACTCTTCAAGGTGGGTATTGTAGTACTCTGCTATCTCTTCATCCGTAACCTTTATCCTTTCAGTTAGAATTTTATCCACATACTCCTTTGTCAGCATCTTTATATAATAGTTTTTCATCATATCGTCCACATTCCTTTTCAATCTTCTCTCATATCTTTTTGCTTCCTGGAAGAGAAGTATCTGGTTTATATATGTCTCAACAACACTTCTGGGGTCTACCTCCAGTGTTTCCTTATATACTGATGGAGATGTCTCAACCTCAACAAGTATATCCTTTATAGTAATTGGATAGCCATTAACAACTGCAACCACATTTCTGTTCTTAAAAAATAAAATGAAGTATATAAGTCCGGCAAAGATAATGATAAGACCTGATATGAGCAAAATACGCCTATTCTTTCCTGATAATTTTATTTTTATCTTTTTCATATAGCACGCTCTACTTAATTACTGTATCTCTCTCCTGTATATTATCTTTTTCTTTCTTCTGTCATACCACAGGATAACCCTTTTTTCTGAAACAATTTCTTCCTCTTCTATTTTACCATTATTATTTACATCCTGCACTTTTTGTCCAGATGTTATAATTTTAAACACGTTGCTTCTTACAGTTATCAGGTCTATTATCCTTGAAAAGATAAGTTCCTTCTCCTTTTCTTCATCTATAAAAAAGTCCATTGTATTGTCCCTGAAATTAAAACCATACTTTGTCATCTCTTTACTCAGAACTTCCTGTGACGAAGACCCCTTACCATATACCCCGAGTACCTCTGATATGTCCTTATACGGTCTGGCATCTATTATTGTCCCCGCAACATTTCTGTCAATAAGGGGCAGACAGCACAAAACTGTTTCTGAGGAAGTATTAATATTCAATCTGCCATATGTTGGTTCTTCAGGGTTTTCCACGGCTGTAAAGTGGTCAATAACTTTTCTATCTGTACCCTGTTTCCAGAAGTCAAGTGTCTTCCAGTGTTCCCTCTTGTGTATGAAAGAAAGTTCTGCAACAGAATTAAACTTCCCGTTTTTCACAATGAAAGAGGTGGGCCAGTTCAACAGCCAATCTATTGTTCCGAATTCACCTCCAATCCAGGGCTGGAATGTTATATTATGCTTCCCTGGAGTCGCCTTTCCTATAAACCAGTCAAATATACCAGACATCCTGGGGTCGTTCTTACCAACAGTTGTAAATGGAGTATCTGCTATATATTCAGTATGTTCTATAAGGTTATCCTTGCTGTCATAAAGACGCATAGTGAAGTCCAGTCCTGAATTAGCAAAGAGAGGTATTTTTTCAAGTATATCATCAATAAAACTTAAGGAACCAGGATTTACAGCCAGTATCGGTTCATAATACTGACAGCCCTCAGGTTCCCTGATAGGAACAAAGAGAGGAAAGATAACCGGGGGTTCAGCGGGGATAATCACTATAACAATACTCATCAAATCTCCTATGGTATAGTAAGAACGCGGTGGTATCTTTGTCCCTGCTGGTATAACTATAGAAGCAGACACCACCTTTTCTAAAATGCTTTTTACCCTTTCAGGGGCTATATCTGTTTCTCCCTCTGTTATGTCATCAAGTATGCTTCCGGACTCATCATAGACCTCATTCCAGAAACCGGAAAAAAGGGTCACCACTCCTTTTATCTTCCAGTTACCGATATCAAGTGGTTCTGAATAAGGATTGAAAATTTCTATGAACTGTCCCCCTACTTCTCTCAATAAAATTACATCTCCTATGGTCTCCTTCCTCCATGGTCTGACCGCATCTATTTCATTAAAATAAGGGGTCTTATTTATGCCGAAAAGGGTGGTATTACCCATCTGATACTGTGGTGGAACACGGCTTGTATCCCTGTAGGCAGTGATATTAAGGGCAACCTGCGCAGCAACCGTCTCTTCATACCCGATGGACTTCAATGTCTGAAAGAGTGTTTCAAAAGAGGCATTGTTCAGATTTATCCGTTCTTTACCATTCCTGTTTACATTTAGGTCGTAGGAAAATGTGGTGATACAATTTTCAATCTTTTCGTACATCTCATCAGTTATTCCGCTTACAAGTTTCACATCAGAAGGTACTATATAGGGCCTATTTTCTCTATATGCTATGATACTATCTGCCCTTTTCTTACCTATAACATCGCTTAAAACATCCATATCACTTACCGTATGCGTGGGCCAGAACGTTTTATTGCTGCCAGCATAGTTTATATTTATCTTTCCACTTTCATCTTCCACTAAAACAGCATATCTTCCTTTAATTACACCATTCCTATCCTTTATATAAAACCACTTAGCATCCGGGACACCATCATCATTAAGGTCAACTTCATCCCCTTCAAATGTAGTTCTCCATAAGTCGGTGAATGCATCATATTCTCTGCTATCATTGTCCAGTTCCCATATGGCTGCATCTGACCCCATCTTTGCAAGACGGTATGCTGCCTTTCCTGTAAACATCTTGTAGGATGTCTTCTCCCAGAACTTAAAAATAAACAGCAACATCCCTGTAAAGATAAAAAGAAGTAGAAGAACCATAAGTGTCAGGACTACAGAGGCGCCTTTTTTATTCAAGAGGAATTCTGATAAGTTTTTCAAATTTCTCTTCATATCTTTTTCCTTCCACCTTCTGAGAAAATGGTGTAATTTCAACCCTTATGATACGGGGAAGTTCCGGCTCAGACATATATTCAGTATTCCATCGGTAATTCCAGTTCTCACCATCATAATAGGAAATTTGAAACTGCCCTATACCCTCTCCAAGAATCTGAGCCCCAGGAAAACCAGCAGGAAACATAAAATAAGGGTTTTTCCTGTCTATTCTGACAACAGAGACCTTCACTGTATTATCTTCTCTGTCAAAGTATATACCAAACTTCGCCAGGTCTGATTCATCCCCTTCTGAGAAAGGAGAGATGAACCTTATATATTCCTTTTCTCCTTCAAAGTTTATTCTTAATTTATCTTTTCTGTCATTACACATTGCAGAGACAAGGTACCTCTCCATATAGTCAAAGACCTTAACTGCTTCAGAATAGACCTTCTTTTCCCCCATCTGTTTGCCAGACCTTAAAAGGGAGCCCTTAAATATCATTATGGATGAAAAGATGGCGACACAAAATATAATCAGTGCTATTAGAACTTCAAGAAGTGTAAACCCCTTATTTCCTTCTGAAACTCCCTGAAAAATACTCCCTTTCATTTCTGCCCTCTTCCTTTCCTGTAATCTCAATCTCAACCCTGTAAAGTCCTTCCTTTTCTTCATCTATACTCACATAATAACTGTAAAGAGGAAATTTCTCATCCACGCCACTTATAAAGGAAGGGACGGATGGACCATCAGAGTTTCCATAGACCTCTTCAAGCAGTGTGAATAAATTTTCTGCAATCTGTGATGCGATGATATATCTTTTGTTTCTTCCTGAAAGTTTGTCTATCACAGGATACACCTTCACAAGATAAAGTATCCCTGTGGCAAGGATAAAAAAAGCAACCAGCACACTTATAAATGTAAATCCTTTCCTTTTCATATCTCTACTTTACTATAAAACACCTGCCTGTAAGGTTATGAAGCACAATTTTTATCTCTTTTTTACCCGCTGTATCTGTCAGGATAAGATAACCCCCTGTTTTAGCAGTCCCATCCGGATTAAAAACAAGCGGAGAAAATCCTTCCGACTTATCTTTTATTTTTATATGGTCAGGAAATTTATATTTTTTATCTACAGGTTTATCCTTCTCCCTTAATACAACAAAACCTTCTTCATCAAACACAACGCAAAACTCCTTCCTCTCATTTAAAGCAGATGCCCTTGCAAATTCTGCTATCTCAATAATCTGTCCTGCCGAACTTTCTAAAAGGGATGCACGCTGATATTTAAGAAAATACATAGTTGTAGGAATCATAAGAAGAGAAAAAATTAATAGCACAATAAGTATTTCAATTATACTGAATCCATTATTTCCCCATTTCATTTACCTCTAATAATAACATAACCTGCCTTGTGTATGCCAGAGGGAAAAAGAAAATGGATATTGGGAAATACACATTTTTATAGAATTTGACTTTTTTGTAAATTTATAATATCTTATCACCGTTTGTCCTTATCCGTTTTTTGACAATTTACCCTGAAAAAGGAGATTTCTATGTTAAAAAGATTTTTTATACCGGAGAGTGTTGCTGTTATAGGCGCTTCAAAACATCCTGATAAACTTGGATTTAAAATTCTCAAAAATGTAGTGGATGGTGGTTACAAAGGCAAGGTATATCCTGTAAATCCCTCCGCTGAAGGTGATATCCTCAACCTGAAATCATACAAAAGTATCTCGGAAATTCCCATCCCTCCTGACCTCGCAATAATAGTTATCCCCGCAAGGTTTGTTCTGGATGTAGCAGAAGAGTGTGGTAAAAAAGGTGTAAAAGGACTTATTGTTATAAGTGCCGGTTTTAAAGAAGCTGGAGAAGAGGGGAAAAAGAGAGAAGAGATGCTTAAAGAGATAGTAAAAAAATATAAAATGCGGATGATAGGACCTAATTGTCTTGGTGTCATAGATGTTGTAAATAACCTTAACGCATCTTTTGCCTTTGATATGCCTCCAAAGGGAAAAATCTCATTTATAACACAGTCAGGGGCACTCGGAACTGCGGTTCTTGATTGGGCTGCAAAAGAAGAAATAGGGCTTTCCAAATTTGTCAGTTTCGGTAATATGGCAGATGTTTCAGAAACAGACCTTATTGAGGACTTCGGAGAAGACCCGGAAACCAATGTTATACTTCTATATTTAGAAGGGTTGAAGGATGGGAAAAAATTTATAGAAACAGCAAGAAGGGTCGCTATGAAGAAGCCCATAATTATGGTGAAAGCGGGGAAAAGCACAGCAGGCAGTAAGGCGGTTTCATCACATACAGGCAGTTTGGCTGGTTCTGATAATGCCTATAATGCAGGACTTAAACAGGCAGGAGTGATAAGGGCTAACTCTGTTCAGGAACTATTTGACTATGCAATGACTTTTTCATCCCAGCCGGTACCTAAAGGAAGAAAGGTTGCCATAGTTACAAATGCAGGCGGACCTGCTGTTATGGCAACAGACGCAATAGAAGCAGAGGGACTTACCCCTGCTGCAATATCAGAAAAAGGGGAAACACTGCTGAAGGAATTCTTATCACCTGCTGCCAATGTCCATAACCCGGTTGATATACTTGGAGATGCTCTCGCTGACACATACGGAAAGGCAATGGAAATAGTTCTTTCTGAAGATGGCGTTGATGCTGTTGTTGCAATACTTACCCCGCAGGTTGTAACACAGATACCTGAAAGCGCAGAAAAGATAGCACAGATATCACAAAAATATAAAAAACCTGTTGTGGCATCTTTTATGGGTGGCAAGCGTATAGAAGATGGCGTTAAGGTCCTTATGAAGAAAGGTATTCCCAATTATCCCTTTCCTGAACGTGCGGTCTCATCCATAAGAGCAATGGTTAACTATAAGGAGTGGAAGGAAAAGAAGAAAGGAGAGATAAAGAGATTTGATGTAAATAAAGAAAAGGCAGCAAGGATAATAGATGATATCAAAAAATCAGGCAGAAAAACAGCAGGCGACATAGAAGGGAGAGAGATACTGGCATCATATGGTATAACGACTGTGGATTCCTTCCTTGCGAAAAATATATCTGAATGTAAAAGATATTTTAAGAGGATAGGTAGCCCTGTTGTGATGAAACTTGTATCACCTGACATACTTCACAAAACAGAGGCAGGAGGAGTGAAGGTAGGTATAGCATCTGTTAAGGATATTGAGATATCATTCAAAGAGATTATTGACTCTGCAAGGAGATATAAAAAAGATGCGGTTATTGAAGGTGTTCAGATACAGCCACTTATATCCGGTGGGACAGAAGTAATTGTCGGGGTGAGTAAAGACCCGCAGTTCGGACACCTTCTTATGTTCGGCCTGGGTGGTATATATGTGGAACTGTTAAAAGATGTATCTTTCAGGGTAATACCCATTACAGATATTGATGCAGTAGAAATGATAGAAGAGATAAAGACATCAAAAATGCTGAAGGGATTCAGAAATATACCGGAGAGGGATATTGAGGCTATAAAGGATGTACTTCTTCGTATTTCCCAGTTATGTATGGACTTCCAGGAAATAGAAGAGATGGATATCAACCCGCTTATCGTGTTTGAAAAAGGAGCGGGTGTTATAGCAGTTGATGCAAGGTTCTCTTTCAATGTATGAAAAGGAGGCCACAGAGGATGAAAGGCAAAAAGTATGGTGTGGGAATAATTGGATTTGGAGGAATTGCAAGGTCTTGTCATCTCCCCGGATGGAAAAAACTGGATGATGTGGAAGTCCTTGCTATAGCCGACCCTTCTCACGAGTCCAGGGATAAGGCAAAAAAAGAGTTTGGTATTCCTGTTGTGCTTGATGACTACAAAAAACTGCTGGAAATAGATGAGATAGACATTGTGGATATCTGTGCCCATAACACACTCCACTTCCCTGCAACAGTTGATTCTCTTAAAGCAGGAAAACATGTGATATGTGAAAAACCACTTGCTGTAAGTGTAAAAGAGGTTGAAGGTATGATAAAAGCATCAAAGCAGGCGGGCAAAAAACTTATGGCGGCACAGCATCAGCGGTTCAGGAAGGAGGCCGTGGCTGTAAAAAAGATGATAGACAATGGTGTATTTGGTGAGATATATTATGCGATTGCATATGCGTTGAGAAGGAGAGGCATACCTACAAGAGATACATTTATAAAAAAGGCGCTTTCAGGTGGTGGTCCTATGTTTGATATAGGTGTCCATATACTTGACCTTACATACTGGTTTATGGGATGCCCGAAGGTACATTCGGTTAAAGGAATAACCTACACAAAATTAGCAAAGAGAAATGATATCAGGGGACTGTGGGGGGAATGGGATAGAGACACCTATGAGGTGGAGGACTTTGCTTCCGGCTTTATAAGATTTAGTGATGGTAGAAGCATATCCCTTTCCTGCAGTTTTCTTGCCAATATGGAAAAGATAGAGGACTTCTCCACAACACTCTTTGGAACTGAAGCAGGTATGAGATGGCCTGACGGAAAACTATGCACAGAGAAAAATGGGGTACTTCAGGATATATCAATAAGATTTGATACACTGCCGGAAGTTTTTCCACACCATGAAGAGATAAGGATATTTTTTGAGTGTGTTAAAAAAGATAAAGAGGTACCTGTAAAGCCAGAAGAGTCCCTTGAAGTAATAAAGATGCTTGAGGGTATCTATAAAAGTGCAGAGACAGGTAAAGAGATATTATTCTAACTTCAAACTCAAAAGTTAAAA
>Ga0209409_1002412_pt1 | contig 13905 bp, 16 predicted proteins | sample AD_JPNMR1_MetaG_FD_184424 | JGI IMG/M metagenome (GOLD analysis project Ga0209409, IMG submission 184424) | Active sludge microbial communities of municipal wastewater-treating anaerobic digesters from Japan - AD_JPNMR1_MetaG (SPAdes) (version 2) | ecosystem: Engineered > Bioreactor > Anaerobic...
TTGCGAGGAGCGCATATAAAGAAGAGCCTACAAAAGATCCCGTCAGGTTGGACTTAACAATAAGATCCTCAAAAAGTAGAGCCGACACGTCGAATATTTTAAAAAGCATCGAAGATGGTATGAACGGTATTATATACGTCGATGACAAGCAAATAAAAGAAATTCACATATCACGTATAGAAGGAGACGGTGAAGGGGTAGACGTTGCCGTTTTTCTGTTAAAGGATGATAATGATGGCTAAAAAGAAGGCCAATTTCATCTAGGAGGTTAAATCATGGAAATAAGAAAAATACCGATAGAGAAGCTAAATCCTGCTGCATATAATCCGAGAAAAGACCTTAAGCCCGGTGACCCGGAATATAAGAAACTCAAGCGGTCAATACAGGAGTTTGGCTATGTGGAACCTATCGTCTGGAACAAGCGCACCGGAAACATTGTCGGCGGCCATCAGCGGTATAAGGTGCTTCTCGACATGGGTATGCGGGAAGTGGATTGTGTTGTTGTGGACCTGGACGAAACAAAGGAAAAGGCGCTGAATCTGGCATTAAACAAAATTCAGGGCGATTGGGACGAGAACAAACTGGCTGAACTGATGGCTGAGTTGGACGCAAGTGCATTTGATGTTTCGCTTACCGGTTTTGACGCTCCTGAAATAGACGAACTGCTTAACCAATGGTACTCCAAAGAGGCGATACAAGACAGCTTTGACATAGATAAAGCGCACGAGGAAATTGTGCAGCGCGAGCCTGTAACGAAGCGGGGCGATATCTGGCTCCTCGGGAATCATCGTTTGATGTGCGGCGACTCCACGAGCGAGGCTGACTTCGCAAAGCTCATGGACGGAGCGCATGCTCAAATGGCGGTTACTTCCCCTCCATATGGGGTAGGCAAAGAATATGAAAAGGCAGGGATTGAACCATGGTTCGAGACAGTACGCCCAGTGATTAGAAACCTGTGCAGGTATGCAGATATTGTCTGCTGGAACTTAGGCGATCTCTATGCCACCGGCTCTCAGTTTATTGAACCCACCAGTGTTTACAGTGTGAACATGTTTTTGGAAAACGGTTACCGCCCTATCTGGATTCGCATATGGAAAAAGCAAGGCATGAATTTTGGCGTAGGCCCTTATCATCTTGTTTCAAACAAGCCGGTTCAGCAGTATGAGTATATTTCAGCCTTCAGCAATAAAGGAGAAGTTGAAGTTGAGGAATATAACGATCAGGAATATGTATGGCTGTCAGCCTTTGCGAGACACAGTTATAAATTTGTGAAACGGCTTACAAAGGAAGAACGCAAGAAATGGGGCTATGCTGGGATATGGGAGATGACCACTGTCCGGGCAAACAAGGAGCACCCCGCCATGTTCCCTGTGGAGCTTCCATGGCGGTGCATCAAAATGCACAGCGACAAAGGCGGTATTGTGCTTGAGCCGTTTTCCGGCAGCGGCACCACTATAATTGCGGCTGAACAGACCGAGCGTAAATGCTACGCAATGGAGTTATCCCCTGTTTACTGTGATTTAGCTGTTAAGCGCTGGGAAAACTTCACGGGACAAAAGGCGGTGTTGGTTGAATGAAGTGGGTATTTATATCTCACCCCACGAGCAATAGAAAATAGTTCGTTGCCAGATGATCTTATTGTTGACTTTTTTGGAGGCAGCGGGAGCACTTTAATTGGGGCTGAAATAACTGGCAGGAGATGCAATATAATAGAACTCGATCCTATATATTGTGATGTAATTATTAAACGATATGCAAAATTGTGCGGTGCAAAAAAAAATAACATGCGAGAGAGATGGAAAAGAATATTGCTATAAGGATATAATTCAACTATGATTGTGGGGATGATAAATGAGAAAAACAAAATTAACGAAAGAGATGATTGATAAAATCGCTACCTTCATAGCAAATGGTAATTATGTGGAGACAGCATGTAAAGCGCTAGGGATAGGTCAAAGCACATATTACGAATGGATGAAGAAAGGGAGAGAGGGAAAGAAACCCTATGCAGAATTGGCGGAGACCGTAAAAAAAGCAGAAGCGATTGCAGAAGCTAAGCGGATACAGACAATACTTACGGCATCAGAAGAGACATGGCAAGCTGCCGCATGGTATTTGGAGCGTCGCTACCCCGAGCGGTGGGGGCAGAAAAAACGTGGTGATGATTCGGATGATCATAATATCAAATTAAAGGAGCTTGTAGATGCAATTAGGGAAGCGGCAAGTGTTCAGTCAAAAACAAGCTAATGTGATTGCCGAAGCAAATGCACGCTGGAACATTCTTTCAGGTGCAGTGAGAAGCGGCAAGACATATGGGTCTTTCTTTCTTTTACCGTTGAGGGTAGCTGAACAAGGTGAAGGCAATTTCCTGCTCGTTGGTAAGACAGAGCGTACACTAAAGCGTAATATCATTGATCCGCTTCGAAACCTTTACGGTCCTGATTGTGTTTCACAAGTTTACGGCGATGGATTAGTTGACATATTCGGTCGAAAATGCTATGTGGTTGGCGCAAACGACGAGCGAGCTGTGACCAAGATACAAGGCATCGGTCTTGTGTATGCATACGGTGATGAAGTTACCACTTGGCCAGAATCATTTTTTGAAATGCTCAAGTCACGACTTGATAAACCAGGTGCAAAGTTTGACGGCACATGTAACCCAGGATCGCCACACCATTGGCTGAAGCAATTCATAGATAATACAGATGATCGATGGTTAAAACACTTTCACTTTCAATTGGATGATAATCCTTTCTTGGATCCTGATTTCGTAGAAGCATTAAAAACCGAATATACAGGCGTATGGTATCAGCGCTACATCCTTGGTCAATGGGTTGTGGCAGAAGGCGTTGTGTATGACATGTTCGATGCGGCACGACATGTGACGGATGATATACCGAGCATTAAGAAATGTTGGGTCGGCGTCGACTATGGTACAAGCAATGCAACATCTTTCATCTTGCTCGGCATTGGCATTGATAATAAATTGTATGTTTTACGAGAATATCGACATGAAGCGGGAGCAGAATTATCACGAAGCAAAACAGATGTCCAATATGCCGAAGATTTCGTGAATTGGCTTGGTGATATAAAACCAGAATGGATCTTCATTGATCCGTCGGCAAAGTCATTTCGATTGGCTTTATGGCAAATGAGACGAAAATATCCCGCATTAAGCCGAGTGGCGCAAGCTGACAACACGGTGCTTGATGGTATTAGAAAAATATCATCGCTACTTTCGGCTGAAAAGTTATTCATACATAAATCATGTAAGGGGTTACAAGAAGAATTTACAAGCTATGCATGGGATCCGAAAGCACAGGAACGAGGCGAGGACAAACCAATTAAAGAACATGACCACAGTCTTGATGCTTTGCGATATGCAGTCAATGGATTAGGTCGATATTATAACTTGGTAATGGATTCGTAATATTTATATTTAATATCATGTTGACATAAATAGTAATGTGATTGTATACTCACAAAATGAGGGAGGGCGAGAATAACAAATGAGAATATTAGATGTTTCAACGTGGCCTCCCGTTACTATATGGGATAATGAACGTGCAAAAATGCAAGAATGGGCGGCTTGGTATTCGGGAGATACAGAGCGGCTTGCAAACTATTACCGTTATGTTTGTGGATATTCAAGCACAACTAAGGGTCGTTTTTGGGGCAAAATATACGAAGACGAGAATCGACCCTTAGTCCACGTGCCGATCGCTGGTGACATCGCTGGCGTGTCGGCTGATCTTCTTTTTTCGGAAGAACCCACCATTGAGATTGTCGAAGCAACCGACGGCAACAGCGAAGCTCTAAAAGCGCAAAAAAGATTAGACGAAATCATCGAGCAGTCAAGTTTCATCTCAACGATGATATCGGCAGCAGAAATCACCGCAGCTTTAGGTGGTTGCTATCTCAAAATAGATTGGGACAGCGAATGGTACTCGATACCACTTGTGACTATTTGCCAGCCTGACGTGGCATATCCCACGTTCGGCATAGCAGGGGACCTAAGATCAGTTTCTTTCGTGCGAGAAGTAGAACGGACGCAAAGCAAGGTGTGGCGTCATATTGAATACAGAGAAGCGGGACTTATTGAGAATGCGTTATACGAAGGATCAGACATCTCACTTGGTAGACGAATGCCGCTAGACTCACATGAAAGCACTGAAGGATTGAAAGATGTTGTCAATACAGGAATAGATGACGTACTTGTTAGATATATACCAAACCGAATACCAAATAGGTTATTTAGGGGATCTCCATTAGGCATGTCCGACTTTGCAGGACAAGAACCGCTTATGGATGCGCTCGACGAAACGTTCAGCTTATGGATCGACGACATTCGACGAGCACGAGGACGAATTATCGTTCCTGCACAATGGCTTGAGAAGGATGACCAAAGCGGTAAGTTTATGTTCGATGAGGACAGGACAGTATTTGTCAGACTACCCAACATGGGGCCGCCAGGCGAAGAAGCACCGCTCACCGTTCAGCAATTCGCAATAAGAGCACAAGAGCACCAACAGACGGCTTTAGAATTGTTAGACAGGATTATTACTTCATCAGGTTATAGCCCACAATCGTTTGGTCTTAGCATCGAAGGACGTGCTGAAAGCGGGACGGCACTCAGGATACGAGAGCGTAAAAGTCTCAAAACTCAGCAGAAGAAAGCAGCTCATTTTAAACCACGTATGGAGGATATTCTCCATCTTGCGCTTCAGGTTGATCGACTTTATCTTAACAGCGACACACCAATTGCATACAGACCACGTGTCACGTTCGCTGACTCGATACAAGAATCGATGGGCGAGCTCTCAAGTGCTGTGCTTACGATCAGCCAGGCAGAGGCGGCATCTATTCAGACGAAGGTTGAAATGTTACATCCTGAATGGAGCTATGATCAAGTACAAGCAGAAGTGCAGCGCATTATGGAGGAAAGCGGGAGAGCAGTAACAGAGCCAGACTTTAGAGAGTGGTAGTTATGTCTATCAATCCTAGATATGCTGAACAGTTAGCACGAGATTTGTTAGAGCTTTATACTCAAGCAGAGACTAGAATGCTTGAGATAATTGCGAAAGAGTTAGCAGACAATATCTACGCTCCAGACTGGGCAGCAGTTAAACTAGCAGAAATAAGCAGAGTTAAATCGAAACTAGAAAAGCAAGTAGCGAAACTTGACAAGAAGATGCCAGAAGTGGCAGCAGAAACAGTTAAGAAAGCATACACTACAGGTCAAAAGGGAGTTGAAGCGGATCTCAAGAAGATAAAACCCGACATTAGGACAGGCTTTGGTATGATCGACGAACGTAAGGTCACATTGTTAACTAGACAACTGGCAGGCACGCTTGGTCAAACTCACTTGCGTATCACACGACAAGCTCTCGATGAATACCGTTCAATTATTGGCAAGGCATCTCAAATGGTTGAACTGGGAGTCGAAACGAGACAGCAAGCAGCACAGCGAGCGTTAAATGAATTTGCTGATAAAGGTATAACTGGGTTTAAGGATAAAGCAGGTCGTACTTGGTCGCTACACTCATACACTGAAATGGCGACACGTTCTACGACAGGACAGGCGGCTATCGAAGGAGCGATACAGCGGTTGCAGGACAACGACTATGACTTGGTTATTGTAAGTTTTCATGCTGACTCTTGCCCACTTTGCGGGCCGTGGGAAGGACAGATTCTCAGTATCTCGGGGAAAAGTGATCAATATCCGTCACTCGATGAAGCGATCGCTGAGGGGCTCTTTCATCCTAACTGTGGTCACTCGCTTGGCGCATACATACCAGGTCTAACTGAAAAACCAACACAAGCAGAAATGGGCAAAGGTGACTTCGAAGAGGCACAAGAGCAACGAAGACTTGAACGTGAAATTCGACGATGGAAACAACGAGAAGCTGTAGCGATCACAGATGAGGAAAAGAAGAAAGCAGCAGCAAAGGTCAGAGAAAAGCAAGCAGCATTACGAGAGTTTGTAGACACTACAGGAAGGAATAGACAAAGAGATAGAGAGCGTATATAATAAACTACAAGATGCCAGGTGCATCTTGAATACAAAAGGGAGGCCGACAGAATGCTTGACGCATTGAGGCATAATTTCAATTTGCAACTATTTGCTGAGGGTGATCCTGGAGATCAACCCTCGGGTAGCGAAGAGAAGCAGGAAGCAGCAGACGGGAAAGAGCAAGCGGGGCTGGATCCTGAAGCTCTACGCAAGGAACTTGAAGCCGTGCGTAAGGAGGCGGCAAAGTACCGAACCGAGCGCAAGGCTCTTGCTGAAGAGATAGAGGCTCTCAAAAAGAACCTTGGTAAAGCGCTTGGGTTCGAGGATGACAAGGGGAAGGCTGACGTCAATGCAGCTTTGGAGAAGATACAGCAACTGCAGAATGAGATACAAACTGAACGGTTGCAAAACATCTTCAATAAAGCAGCAATTAGTGTAGGAGCTGATATTGAGTTAACGTGGGCATTCCTTAAGGGGACAGGCAAGCTTGTTCCTGGAATGACGCAAAAGGAAGTTGAAGAAGTTTTGAAGGAAACATTAGAAGCTTATCCTAAGCTGAAAGCTGAAGAGACACCGAAAAAGAGCGGTGGAGCTTTTACTCAGCCGAAGGATAAGGGGGGGAAAGTCGATATGAACGTAGCCATCCGAAAGATGGCGAGACGTTAAAAAAGAAAGGAGCGATGTAAATGGCACAAATAGGAACCTCGGGACAGTATTTTACTTCTGAAGCAGATGCGCTTCCTCTCATCCCGCAGGAAGTAGCTAATGAAGTAATAAATGGTATTACCGAAGCATCGGCAGTTCTAAGTTTGTTTAGACGATTGCCGAATATGAGCTCTAGGACGTTGAGGATGCCTGTTCTCAATTCAATGGGAGCAGCTAGCTTCATCGCAGCGACCGAAAACGACAACCTTGTAACAGGAACAGATGAGGAGGCTCCGGCAAGTGTTGCTGATGCTGGGGTTCCTGGACTAAAAGACACTCATGAAATGGAGTGGACGAATGTTTACATCCACGCTGAGCCGTTGGCGATCATCCTACCTATAGGTGAGGATGTATTAGAGGATAGCCAGTATCCTATATGGGACGAAATACGACCTCGCATAGTCGAAGCTTTTGGTATAGCCATCGACAATGCTGTAATATGGGGCCAGGGGCGACCAACCTCATGGCCAAGTGGCATTGTGTCAACCGCAATAAGCCGTGGTTTCACTGTTGCTGAAGGCACTGGAGCTGACCTTGGCGAGGATGCATCGGAGCTAATGGGAGTATTGGAAGCCGTAGGGTATGATCCGAATGGGTGGATAATTGACCCCACGGCCAAGAAGGATCTTCGCAACCTTAGGGATACTTCTGGTAATTTGCTCTTTACTCCATCTTTAGCACAAGGTCAACCAAGCACTTTCTGGGGATTACCGATCGAGTATGTGCGTAATGGAACCTTCAGAAGCTCGACTGCAAGGTTTATAGTTGGTGACATGAACCAGGCAGTTTATAGCATTAGGTCAGATATGCGCTTTGATATCTTCAGGGAGGGAGTCATTACTAGCAGCGCAGGAACTGTTGTCGCTAATCTAATGCAGAATGACATGGTAGCATTGCGAGTCGTGATGAGACTTGGCTGGGCGGTTCCTAATCCGATTCATGCACTCGGAACCAACCGAGCTACTAAGTATCCGTTCGCTGTAATGACTGCGTAAGTGGGGAGAGAGAAACTCCCCACTTTTAGCTGAAAGGAGAGATGTAAATGGCTAATTACCCAAAAGGTGGGTTTATAGACCACGGGCAGGAAATTCAAGTCGCTCGTGGTGCTAATAATTCAGTTGTTAAGCTACCTGAGCTTAGAGTGGCGTGGTATTCGGTTGCTCCTGACGCAAAAGACACCGATGGTGTTTTAGAGACGGTTACGCTTGCGGCTGGGAGCAATGAATATGAACCTGACGGACAACCCGATATCGCACGACAGTTAGTTATAACAGGGGACGCTGACTCTCAAGGTGCTGTAGTAACTGTTTTCGGTAGAGATGCCTTAGGCAGTCTCATTTCTGAAGCTAAGACGATACCAGCGACTCCATTCGCCATTACCACAAGCCAAGCTTTTGCTTCAGTTACATCGATAAAGGTCACACATAGCGAAGAGTATATTCTTGCGCTTGATACTCCCACTGGTGGCACCTATAAGCTTGGTAATGCTGTTGATGGCTGGACTGCCGATATAGCTTACAATGCAACAGCTGCAGCTATTCAGACTGCACTTGAAGCGATTTATGGTGCAGGCAACGTGGCCGTTGTAACTGGATCTAATTTCACGATAACATTCGATCCTGGTATCGTTGCCGACCTCAAACTTGACTCAAGCCTTACGGATGCAGCTGCTGCAGCAGTCACACTTTCAGACTTAGGAGACGTGAAGGTCGGACTCGGCCAAGGCATAGGACTACCGTTTAAGGCAGACGCTCCTACCGTGTTGGCCGTATATCACAACGGAGCAGTCATAGCTCCAGGCACATGGACGCAGACCGTTGATGCTGCAAGCGGATCGGCAGCTAAGAACATACTCGATCCTGGAAACACAGTAGGAACTGCTTATAATGGCGTCAAGATACTCGATGTATACTTCGGAGTTGCAGGGATACGAGAGGCGTAGGGGCCGTGCGCCCCTACCCTCTTTTGCGAGGTGGTGAGTTGTGAGTATGCTCAGGACAATTAACAAAGAGACCAAATATGGCAAGGTGACAGTCGGAACCACGGCTGTGGAGCTGAAAATCGGAACTGCCGCCATACCAGGCAGAACTGGACTAATGGTAGCCAACGCCAGCTCAGATACTACAGTGCTATATATAGGGACGGACAGCAACGTTACAGCAAGCAATGGATTTCCCATTAAAGCAGGAGAGCATTTGTTTCTCAACCTCGTTCCTGGTCAAAAGGTTTATGCTATAGGCAGCACTGCTTCTGTTGACGCTCGCATTATCGAAATTCATTAGTTAGTAGGTGGCTGACATGGCTTATGCGACGCTTGAGGAACTTGCAGAATATCTGGATGTTACAGAAGCTGAACTCGAAGAAGACTCAGAGCGGCTACTTGAAATGGCCAGCTTACTGGTCGACCATTACACCCTTGGCAAGGTTGACATAACCAACCTAAGCCACCTCGAAGCTGCCAAGCTGGCTGTCTGTGCACAGGTTGAATATTGGCACGAAACTGGAGACCATATTGGACTACTTGAGACTTACGGCAGCTTATCTTTAGGCAGTTTTAGCGTATCACGTGGTAGTAGCACCGCTTCCACTCCTCAGCTTCAGTTGGCACCTCGGGCTTACCAAGCTTTGTTTATGGAGGGCCTGCTTTATAGAGGAGTCGACATTAAATGATACCGAATGTGTTGTTAATTCACACCATTACCATCAAAGAATATCAAGGAGATGGGCCATATGGGCCATCATATGGTAGCTCATATATTGCTCGATGTTACTTTGAGAAGAAGCATGAACTCGTAAGAGATAGCAACGGACAAGAGATAGTCTCCAGCGCACGTGCTTTCATGCATCCCAACTACGAGCCACCTCCTAAAAGCATCATCACGTTTGAAGGCGAAGACTATGAAGTTATCACTTCTGCAAGGTTCGACAACCCGCTTGCTCACTCGAAGCCACATCACACTGAAGTGACGTTAAAATGAGCGTGTTTATGCGTTGGTATGGCGATGACGTAAAAAAGAAGATACAGGAAGCACAAGTAAAAGCATTGCGTGATTCCGTTGAATATCTTTTAACTGAAGCAAACAAGACTAACCCATACCGAGAAGGCACGCTGGAGCGATCAGGAAGCACAGACGTTGACGAGTTATCGCTTCAGGGGTCGGTTTATTACGATACACCGTATGCAATAAGGATGCACGAGGAGCCAGGACTTCGATACACCGATCCTAAAGCACGTTGGAAGTGGCTTGAGCTAACAGTTAATGAACAGGCCGATAGAGTAGTGGAGTATATCAGGAGACACTTGGAGGAAGCTCATAAATGAGCATAGTAACGGATATAATGAGATATTTAGCTAACAAAGGAATTGTAAGTTACAGCGAGACTGGTGGCACAAACAATATCTTCATGGGGAAGCTGCCAGCGGAGCCCTCATTTGCCATTGCTGTTAATCCTTCTGGAGGATACAACGCATCGATAAAGCATGACTACGACCTACCGACGATTCAAATATTGGTCAGGGGAACGGTTGACCCTCGCACTGGATATGAAAAAGCAATGGCAATATATGATGCGCTACATGGCTTTGGAAGTGGAGCTTTTGTTGCTGGAGGATATTGGGTGGTAAAATGTGAAGGGATACAAAGCGAACCTATCTACATTGGACAGGACGAAAATGGACGGCATATGTATACTTTAAATTTTGCGATAGAGGTCAAGCGACCTTCTATGTATAGGGGGTGAGTAGATGGCAATAGATCGTGTATTGGCACGAGGATGGAAGTTTGAAATAAACGATAATGGCGACTGGAAGGAAATTGGAGGGCTAAATTCCTTTGCTTGGGGTGGCACCAAGACCGATGCAGATACGACGGGCTTTGATAGCCAAGGATGGTCAGAACATCTACCAGTACAACGTGGCCGCACGCTGACTCTACAGGGAAGCTATCTTGAGGTGCCAAAAGAAAACGGCCAATTCATAGCACGGATAAAAGTGCTGACGGGAGCGGTAACTGCAAGCGGTAATGTCACAGTCACATTAAATAAGGGCGTAGCTGAAAACATAATAGTTGCAGTTGTTAAAGATGACACTGTTAGAACAGTAGCAACTAAGATAGCGCAGGAGATCGACGAAGATACAGACTGGTCAGCATATAGCATTGGTGATACCGTGACTGTAAAGCATACAAGCGGGGAAGCATTCACCGTATCATTTGCTGATACGAACACTACTGGAGTTACCGTAAAGAGCGCAGTTACAGGCGATAGGGACGAGGGGCAAGAAGCAGTAGATGCTCTGTGCACAAAAATAGGAGCTGATAGCATAGCTCAGTTTAAGAAGACTTCACCTGGTGGTAAAGCTGAGACATTTTATGCTTCAGCTGAAATGGGCGACATCGGTGGAGGAAACAACGACACGACGTCATGGGGAGTTACGCTGACTATAAGCGGTAAGGTTACACAGTTATAACACAGGGAGGGATATAGATGCCTGTAGTGAGAGTTCTTGCAAGAGAATGGACAATACAAGTAAAGAATAGTTCAAGTGTTTTTGTCGATGTAGGTGGTATCAATACGTTCACCTTTGGTGGAGGCAAAACTGACGCAGATACCACTGGCTTTGATAGTGAGGGGTGGGGCGAGCACCTCGTAGCTCAACGAGGACGAACCTTGACTATCGGTGGGTTCTTTCTTGAGGATGAAGCTGGAGTGCGTGATGCTGGGCAAGCTGTCATCGATGAGCTCGCCAGCAAAATAGGCGCAGAAGCAATAGGAGACTTCAAGCTCACTACCCCTGGGGGGAGAGTCATGGAATTTAGTGGCAGCGTTGAGCCTGCGGATGTGGGCGGCGGGACGAATGACGTAACGAGCTGGGGGGCAACGATAACTGTTACTGGAAATGTAGCTTAAGGAGGATGCACATGGCTAATAAATATAGGGACTTCGACGCATTCTTTGCTGAAGCACATCAGGAGAATATTACATTCAAGGTGAAGGGGCGTGAATATACCGTCCCTCCTTCACCTTCTCTTGGTGCTGTAGTGCGACTCGACAAGATACGACGCAATAAGGGCATGGAAGGAGCACTATCAGAGCTGGAGCTTGAACAAATGGGAGTCGACGTTTTAGGCAGAGAGCAATTCGACCAGATGATGGCTGATGGTGTGACTATTCAAGAATTTGAACGTATCTTTGAGTGGATATGGAGTCTTTACCGAGGTGTCGAACCAGAAGATGAAGCAAAAGACGACCAAAAAAAAACGAGCAAGAAGCGGTAGACATCATCGAAAAATGGGGGCTAATTGAAGCTGACTTTCAACGAGAGTATGGCATTAACTTGGTCAAAGAATTAGATACTTTGTCGTGGCGTAGGTTTCTTACTTTACTTGCAGGTCTTGGAATGAACAGCACGCTTATAAACGTAATTAGTCAAGCTAAACAACCTCGAGAGCAGATCATCGAAGATCCAGTAGCGGCAGAAAAGGCAGTAAAGAGAGTGTGGGGGGTGTAGCAGTGGCGTTAAAGGTTGGAGAGCTGTACAGCACAATATCACTTGATGCTAGTAAATTCAATCAAGGTGTTGCAGCAGCACAAAAACAAATAGAAGGTATGACAACGAAGTTGTCTCAAATGTCGCTAAGTTGGAATAAGGTTGATCAACAACTAGCGAGAATTAGTAATAATATGAGACAAAGTGGCATAGCTATGAGCAAAGCACTTACTGCACCCCTTGTCGCTATTGGCGGAGTTGCTGTAAAAGCAGCACTTGACGTAGATGAAGCATTAGATATTATTGCACGTGGTACGGGAGCACAAGGTGAAGCATTAAAAGGGCTAGAACAAGAGTGGCGCAAATTAGCTACATCGGTTACACAAAGCTTTGAAGATTCAGCAAAAGTTATAGCTGATTATAATACAAGACTTGGTTTAACTGGTAAAGCTCTACATGACATTTCAAAACAAGCACTAGATGCTTCACGTATGCTTAATGAAGATGTTAATGCAATTGTATCAGAAAGCGCAAAAGCAATGCAAAGCTGGGGAGTCGAAGCTGATCAAATGAGCAGCTTCCTAGATAAAATATTTAAAGCTTCGCAAGATACTGGCGTTGGTATGAGCACATTATCTAGTCAACTTTACTACTACGCAGCATCGTTAAAATCTTTAGGGTTTGACCTCAATTCATCTATAGCTTTACTAGCACAATTTGAGCGTGAAGGCGTTAACCTTGAGCGTATCATGAGCTCTCTTGCTATGGGCTTAAATCAAATGGCACGTGCTGGAGTAACTGATGCCAACCAAGCTTTTGCACAATTAGTAAGAGAGATTCAAACAGCAAAAACCAATGCAGAAGCAACCAGTATTGCAGTTAAAGTGTTTGGACGTTCAGGAGCAGAAATGGCAGTTGCTATACGTGAAGGGCGTTTTTCAGTTGAAGCTTTAGCAGATGCTCTTCAAAGAGCAGATGGAATTATACAACAAACATCAGCAAGTACGGATTCGTTCGATGAAAAGATTGTAAGAGTAAGACGTTCAATCATGTTAGCATTAGAACCTTTAGGAACTGAAATGTTAAACATCGCAGAAAGCATAATCCCGACTTTGCAACGTAAATCAGAAGAACTTGCCACGTCAATTGCAAATATGAGCGATTCATCAAGAAGGGGAATAGTTGAATTTGCAGGGGCTCTAGCCGTTGGCGGGCCATTACTGATTGCAATCAGCGCAACGATCAATGCTGTAAGAAACCTGAGCAGTGTGGTAATGGCGGCTTTTGCGCTTCCTGGTGCACCGTGGGTATTGGCTGCTGCGGCAATAGCTGCGGTAACATACGAATTATATAAATTCAGCAAGGCACAGGAACAAATTACAGGCAGGACTTCAGCTGAGGTATTGGATCGATCGAAATATATGAAGCAAGCAGGTGAAATTTTTGCTGAGCGGCATGGTAAATATCCTATAACGGCTCAAGAATATCAAGAACTTGACAAAATCATTGATGAGTTAATGTCAAAAGAACGAAAAGCGAAAATTGAGATCACTCCAACAGTTACTGCTCCAAAGAAGGCACCCACTACTACTGGTGCGGCTATAGACTTAAGCAAATTGATAGGAACAGAAGGAGAAAAAGCAACTGACGAAGCAAGTAAAGCGGTAAAAGCTATAGCTGATCAAGTTGAATATATGGG
>Ga0209409_1002417_pt1 | contig 13875 bp, 16 predicted proteins | sample AD_JPNMR1_MetaG_FD_184424 | JGI IMG/M metagenome (GOLD analysis project Ga0209409, IMG submission 184424) | Active sludge microbial communities of municipal wastewater-treating anaerobic digesters from Japan - AD_JPNMR1_MetaG (SPAdes) (version 2) | ecosystem: Engineered > Bioreactor > Anaerobic...
TCCACGAATACTTTGTGAACATGGTAAGAGAGTACAAAGTGCAACAGACAGTACCGCAAGCAAACGTATAAAAGCAGGAAGGAAACGAAGAACAAATAGTCAACTTTACAGATAACTTCAAAGCATACATATTAAATCAGGGCCACCTTAGGGTGGCCCTGATGTTAATTTTCTTCAAGCATAGTTCCTATTCTTCAGCACTTTGGATAATGACTATCATCATTCGTCCTCATCGAAATTGGATGTACCTTCCGCCAAAGTATTTGTTTGTCTTTGATCCTAACCGCCGCTATTGCTGACTCAGTGTAAGAAGGATTTCCCTCTGCATCTCCACGAATAAAGAGAATATCAGATTCTGGATCGTAGGCAAAATCTGCACTTGAAAGTCCTGGATCGTTGAAATGCCAATAGAGGCTAACAGGTGGGCTGCCAGCCTGAAAAAACACACACGATGAGAGTACAACAATGAGAACAATCGATATCACAACCAGATATCTCTTACTCATCTTAACCACCAGCCTACTTTGAACCTACTTTTTTGGAACTTGAGCTCGTTCCAAAATATAGTACAAATTGCTTTTAACCTGTTCAGTTGGCCTTGTCTCTTCAAGATGATTTGCATCGAGAGCTGGCAATGGCGGTTACCCCCCTATTTCTCGTGCAATTTGATTATATATACATTTCCATTTTCATCTGCGTCCACCAAGTAATCTCCTACTACCATTGGTGCCCCTCCAATTCTTTGATCTGAATTAGGTGGCGTATATATCCACAACTGTTTACCATCTTCTGCAGAAAAGCACCCTATATTATATCCCCATCCATGCACGTATATCCTACCATTCTCTATGTATAGGTCATCTAAGGAACATATAACACCTGTAACACTCTTCTGCCATGCAACACTTCCATCTTTTGTGTTGAGTGCAAGGATCATACTACTTGTTAATGCCATCTCGAGTTTGTCTTTGTAGACCCAGAACCTACCTCCCCACCCTGGTTCATAATGTGTCCCTTCTCCATGTGTTAGCCTTATATCCCATTTCTTCTCACCAGTCCTCTTATCAAACCTGATTATCCTCCCAAACCATGTCCCCGCATATATACTGTCACCATCTATCACTGGAACTGTGCTGAAATCCTCATTCATAACATTCTCAATTAGCACTTCCCATGCAACGCTCCCATCATCTGTCTTCAATGCATAAAAATACCTCGGTTCCGTACTGCCTAAATATGTGCTTGTACCGAAGTACACATATCCGGTCTCTTCATCAACAACTGGACAGGTAAAAAATGCCCCCTGTATCGGTACTTCCCATTTAACTTCTCCGCTCTCTGCATCCACTTTGTATATCGATGTTGGTTCGCTGTTTCCTCCTCCAAATGTGTACACATATCCATTCGATATTGTAAAACCTTGGAATACATGTTTGTACTTAAGTGGAACTTTCCAAATTTGTTCTCCTGTTTGCTCATCCAATGCAATCAATCCTGCACTACTCGTCCCAGTTCCACATTCGAGCAGATACACCTTACCATTGTATACTTCCACACATTTAGCATTCGATGTCAGTATCATTGGATGTACCTTCCGCCAAAGTATTTGTTTGTCTTTGATCCTAACCGCCGCTATTGCTGACTCAGTGTAAGAAGGATTTCCCTCTGCATCTCCACGAATAAAGAGAATATCAGATTCTGGATCGTAGGCAAAATCTGCACTTGAAAGTCCTGGATCGTTGAAATGCCAATAGAGGCTAACAGGTGGGCTGCCAGCCTGAAAAAACACACACGATGAGAGTACAACAATGAGAACAATCGATATCACAACCAGATATCTCTTACTCATCTTAACCACCAGCCTACTTTGAACCTACTTTTTTGGAACTTGAGCTCGTTCCAAAATATAGTACAAATTGCTTTTAACCTGTTCAGTTGGCCTTGTCTCTTCAAGATGATTTGCATCTGGGGCTGGCAGTGGTTCTATATACTGTGCTCCACTAGGCACCACACCTCGTGGGAGTTTTTGTGAACCTACTGGCACAACTGCATCACTTTCCAGCGAACCTACGAGAAGTTGGTTGTATACATTTGATTGAATCGGTGGGAATATTATCGCTCCACCTGCTATGTATGCCAGGCCATTAAGCGTTCTTACCCAGTTCCACCATCCCCCTGTAGCGACATAGTATGCTCCCCAACCAGCATAGCAACTACCTATTACTCCCAGCAATGGAGATACTACAGCTCCGTTCTCTCCCAATAGTTCTTGAAGTAATGTAAACAAATCATTTTTCGTACCGTATATCGACCCATAGTAAATGCTTTTACCCTCTATACCCGTTGCTGGCAGAGTTGAAGAATTCAAATGTGAAATAAATGAACTTCCAAGTGCCATATCTTCTATACATGGATTGTTGTAAACCGCGTTTGAGTATAGAGCTCCAACTAAGTCAGACAAGGACACAGACCAATTACAGGAGATAGAGAAATCTGAAAAGTTAAAAAATTTGTGAGCAAACTCAACGATACTTTGTGAGAATTGTTGAATTGGGGATGAAACAAATTTCACTATCGCCTGTTTTTCTGGTTGACAATCTAAGAGTGGTGGTAATATCATTGCCGCAATATCTGCAGATATGAAATTTGCCCAATTCGTAGTGGTTGCCAACCCTGTCCCCGTGTGGGGTGTACCTATTGTGATCAATGCCTTTACAGCCGATGAAGTTTGCTTGTTCAACATGTATTGCCTTGCCACTAATCCTCCCATGCTATGTGTTATTACCACAGCTTGCTTATTGCAAACCGTTTCTATCTGATTTGCAACAGCCGTTGCTATGTCCCCTATCCTGGCATTTGAAATATATCCCACCTTTAAACTATTAGTAAACTGGTAAACACTACTTACTTCTGTCTCTAAAGCATTCATATCACTTGGTGCACCATTCAATCCATGAATGAGTATGAGCGGTGATGGACTATCTGCAAACAGCCATATTGTGCATAATAGGAATATCACCATTATTACCTTATTCAGCTTTTTTCCCATTTTTACCACCACCTACTGCGAACGATTGGTTCAAACTTTTTCGTCGTGTATTCTACCACTGTGTTCAATATAACATCACTCACTTGTGTGTTCACTGGCCTTTGCTCTATCATTATCTTCTTTGGTAGGTTGCATCCCTTCACCATCTCTGTTTGTATCCTCTCTGTCAACACTGGCACATCTTTGCGGTAATCTTCTTGGTACATATTTATCTTTTCTGGTACATCTTTCATTGTATTGAGTGTTACTTCATATCTCATGCTGTTTTGTGTCTTAACGTACAACTCATGAGTGTCATCTATCACTTTCTTCAATTCAAATCCTTCCGATTTCGCTGTGCTTTTGAAACTTGTGAATACATCACTTTGATTTGCCTGATATGTGAGGTTTTCCATCCCTTGAGGAACTGATTCATACTTTTGATTTGTGGTGTTCAATAGTTTAGGCTGCTCCCCATCTTTTACTATCAACACTCTTTGAGCGCCATCATTGAAAAGATTTTTTGGTAGGTATATCTCCTTCTTGGTTGGTGAATCGTACACACAGTAAGTGGTACTAGTGAGTTGGATATCGTTGTAATACGTTGTGATAGTCATAGATGTTACCCACCACCTCCTCTGCACGATATACGCAAGAGAATTAATAAACCACCAGTAGTACGTTGAGAAAATACCTTTATTGCTATCCTTTATTGCTATCCCTATCTTCCCAGTTTTCGTCATTAAAATTATAACACTTTTGCATATGATTTGAAAATTTTGTACAGTTTTGAAACAGGTATTAAATAAATGTCTTTAAAACAGTGAAGATTTTCCCGTTTTCTGAGTTTTCAAAAGTTTTGTACAGAATGACAGCAGCAGGAAAATGTAATTGACGAACAAAATATTTCGAGAGAACATTTTCCTTTTCTCGTAAAGCAATTTTGTTCAACGTCTCCGAAAATGCAATTTCAAGATTATCAATTCACTACTATTAATTTTTGTTTATTATCACTTTTTTGATATAATTTTGGCAAAGAAGTGCGTGCATCAATTACTTGAATGAAGGAATTTTTGTCGTAATGATGGCAGTGAACTTTCTATTTGAGAGAATGTAGTCTTTCAATGATTGAAGTTATGGGTATCCGCAGCCAACTTTTACGAATGCTCAAGGCTTTGAAACCATTCTACAGATATTTGCAGAAATTGGACTAATTTTATCCATTTTGCATTTTTGACAAGTAATGCATCTTTTTGGTAGAATATGGACAATGCGATAATGTGGATAAACTTTATCCATCTTTTAGGCATATAAGTATTTTAGAGTAGTATTCAGAGTAGCAATGTGTACTTGAAAAAAGTCTTAAAAGGAGGGGAGTTGCATGAACTTTTCTGTCTTTATTGTGAGTTTTTTCACTTGGCTGTTGTTGACATGGTCGATCGATATTCAAGAGGTCATCATTGGTCTCATCGTATCGGTCGTGGTTTCGATGGTCTTTCGAAAGTACTACAGCATACGGTTCGACGGAAAGTTCTTCGTCAGACTCTTCAAATTCCTTTTCATTTACATCCCAGTTTTCATCTGGGAGATGATAAAGGCGAATTTGGATGTGGCATCTCGTGTGATTGTGCCTGATATGAGATTGAAGCCAGGGTTTGTAAAGGTGAGGACGGAGATGAAGACGGATGTTGGCAAATTGATGTTGGCAAATTCGATCACGTTAACGCCAGGTACGATCACGTTCGATATCTCCGATGGTGAGCTATACGTCCACTGGATCGATGTGGCAGGGACGGATGAAGAGTCCAAGCATTCGTTCTACGGAAGGCTCGAACGTGTGCTTAAGGGGGTGTTTGAATGAGTGGTTCGATGGTAATCGATTTGATCGTCTTCATCCTTTCAGGTCTTGGCGTCTTTTTCTCACTTCTTCGATTCCTTAAGGGTCCCTCTTCTTTTGAAAGGTTAGCTGCTGTTGATATGATGAACGTTATGTTCATCGGCATCATAACACTACTTGCGTTCATGTCTAAGAATAATATGTACATGGACATTGCAATAATGTACGGCCTTTTGGCGTTCATAGAGACGATAGTGTTCGCGAGGTATTTGGAAGGTAAGGCAAAGACAACCACGAAAAGACAAGTAGAGGATTCACAAGCGAAGAGTGGTGAGGTCAAGTGAGTTGGCAGATGTTGAGAGAGATGGTTGGATATTCACTCGTCGGAATCGGTGCCTTTTTCTATTTTTTGGCAGGTCTCGGACTCTTAAGAATGCCAGATATATACACGAAACTACAAACTTCGACCAAAGCAACGACGCTTGGTACGTTCTCTATTGCTCTGGGTGTTGGCATTTTGGATTTCTCGTTCTTGGGAAAGGCCATTTTGTTGATTGCGTTCATCGCACTCACAAATCCCGTGGCGGCTTCTGTCATGCTTAGAGCTGCTTACAAGAACAAAGCCCCCGTATGTAAGGAGACGGTGATAGACGAATGCGGAACGATGGTCGATGGCAACGGTGGTGATGTAAAATGACAGACTTTTTCAAGTCGTTGATTGAAATGTTGAGAGATCCGGTAAGTGCAATGTCCGTTTTGGTTGGCGGTCTCATGATTGTCTTTGCGCTCTTTGCCGTTGAAGCTAAAAAGATAGTTGATTCATTAATAGCACTTTCTGCTATCAGTTTACTTTCGGTTCTTTTGTTTGTCGTTCTCAAAGCCCCCGATGTGGCAATCACGGAAGCAGCAGTGGGTTCTGGCCTTGCAACGGCTGTAATGCTCTTTGCATTGTGGCGAGTAGACTCGAAAGCAGATTCAGATAGCCAACAAATCAAGAAAACTAATAAACAATCAGACGAGGCAGGTGAGAAACGATGAGGAGAGTTTGGGCGATTTTGGTTGCCGGAGTCTTTTTGTACTTTCTCGTAGGACAATTCCTGCCGATAATTCCAACTTTTGGTAATGTGGACCTCTTTACACGTGTGGCATTCGATATCATAAACAAATCGACGACAACGAATTACAATGCAGTGGAATTCAAAAAATCAAAAGACCTTGAGGATGGAAGTGCAAATGTTGTAACCTCTATCGTTGTTAACTACAGGTCTTTCGATACCTTGGGTGAGGTCTCCGTGCTGTTTTGTGCGGCAATTGGCGTCGGTATTTTGGCTTCGATGCTGAAGTCAAAAAAGAGGATAGAATTTGAAGAACACAAGGTACTTATGATATCAACCGGAATAGTTCTACCTTTGATTTTACTATTCGGTGCGTACATATTCATCCATGGTCATCTATCGCCAGGTGGGGGATTCCCGGGTGGTACAACGATCGCACTTGGCATCCTGCTGTTGATGCTATCGAACAATGAATTCAAAGTAACCGACGTGGCAAAGCATGTTGAACAGAGTGCTGGTGCAGGTTATGTTGTGATCGGTTTGATGGGTATGGCAATAGGCGGGGTGTTTTTAATAAACTTCTTACCAACTGGTGTTGTTGGGAATCTGTTCAGTGCTGGTGTTGTACCGATCGTTTACACGTTTATCGGTTTCAAAGTCGGTGCAGAGCTCTCCAACGTTATTTCTGATCTGAGGGAGGGATGAGTTATGTCGAACATCATCTATTATGTATCGTTCATAATCTTGGGAATTGGCATATATGGTATCGTATCTCAGAAGAACTTGTTCAAGCAACTCATTTCTCTATCGATCATTGATACTGCAGTGAATATATTCATCGTTGCACTGGGATATGTCGAATGGGGAGAGGCACCGATATATTCTGCGATAACGCCAGTTGCGAATTTTGTTGATCCATTACCTCAAGCACTCGTACTGACTGCTATCGTGATCGGTGTAGGTACTCTGGCACTCGGCTCGATTTTGTTAGTGCACATAAACGAAAAATACGGCTCGTTGGACCCAGATGAGATACGCGATATAAGGGAAGTGGTAGAATGATCGCATTGCTCATAGCAGTTCCTTTGGCATTTGCATTTGCAAGTATTCCGCACGAACGATTGGGTAGGTATTTCTTGCCATTCGTTGCCCTGTTCAATTTAGTTTGCTTGTTCTTCTTCATGGAGCCGGGGCAGATATTGGAAGTTGGAAGGTGGCCCGCTGCATACGGTATAGCACTCGTATTAGACAACGTTAGCTATCCTTTCCTAATCTTTGTGAATTTTCTGATACTCATGATGGCACTTTCTGCGACTTTGGAAAATAGATACGGAACTCTCTTGCTCGTTCTAACTGCTGCAGTCAATGGGATTATACTTACCGGAGATTTCTTCAATTCTTTCGTCTTCTTGGAAATCATCTCGGTTATAGCGTACATCGTGGCAGCACATAAAGACAACGCACTCGGTGCGTTCAAATACTTGATCTTCGGTGGTATCGGTGGAACGATGTATCTACTCGGGGCCGTGTCTGTGTACGTAAAATCAGGTACACTCAACATGGGTTACGCGGCGTTCATAACGGATCCATTGATTGTTCCAACAATATGCATATTTTTCTTGATCACATTCTTAGTTGAACTAAAAGTCTTACCTCTCGGTCTCTGGGCACCGGATGTCTATTCGAACGGCTCGTCTGTTACACCTATTGCGTTGGGAAGCATCGTAACTGTGAGTTTGGTCTATCTATTTTCGAGAATATTCCTAAACATATTCGATCTACCGAGTCCGCAGTTAGTAGGTATTTTAGCAATGATTTCGATTATTCTTGCTGAACTTGGTGCGTTAAAACAGAAAAGTCTCGGTAGAGCACTATCTTTTGCCACAATTTCAGGTGTCAGTACGGTTGTTGCCGCACTGAGCATGCGAGAATCTGAGATTGCTTCAGCTGCTTATTTCTATCTCTTCAACGATGTCGTTTCAAAATTCATACTCTTCACACTCTTTGCATATCTCGGTGAACGTGGGTTCAAGTCAAATAAGACGGCGGGCATAGCGTTCACGTTTGCATCGCTGTCGGTTGTAGGATTTCCAATGTTTGCAGGATTTTGGGCAAAGTACTACTTGCTCAAGGCACTATTCCAAGTAAATTCTTACGCATTGCCTGCCATAATACTGATTGCAGCGGTGATAGAGGCAGGTTATTTGATCAAGTGGAATGTGGAGCTTTGGTATAAAGGCGAGGATACACCGAAAGTGCAAGATGGAGAACAAGATAGTGAGATGGAGAATGAAGACGATGAAGTGGAAGAAGATTTTATACCATTCGGTGCACAGGTTGTGACGTTGCTTCTTGCATTGACGTTAGTAGTCGTTGGGTTCATGCCCGGTTTGATACATGACCAGACGATGAACATAGCAAACAATGTGTTAGACTTCAGACCGTATTTGGATCTCATACTGAAGGGAGGTATGTGATCATGCAAAGCCTCTTACTCTACCTTGCAGTTGGTGCACTTGTCGGTTATTTTTTGTCCATGATTAACAGACGTTTAGGTCCCATAGTGCTACTCGCACTTTCTTTGTACGGGTTATTCACTCTGTGGAACATGCCGATAGGAAGTGTGGAAGGTCTATTTGGATTTGAAGATATATTGCAATTCACGGCACTTTCGAAATATTTCTCGATAATAACGTTGATTGTCTTTTCTTGTTATGCATTCTTCAACATCGTTTGGATTTCAAAGGCAAAGAGGCCTCATGCGTTCAGTGCACTTTCGATACTCACACTCTTTGGTACGTTGGGTGTGTTCCTTACACCGCATTTGATAGCACTCTACATATTTTGGGAGATTGCGGTCGTTGCATCACTCTTTATCGTACCGATGGGTAAAGAGGAATCTAAGAAGGCTACGATTTGGTACATCGTCATCAGTTCGATAGGCAGCTACATGTTTTTGTACGGTACGTTCTTGCTGTATTCCAAATTTGGTACGTTCAATCTATTTGAGATATCTGGGGACATCGCTTCCGAAAGTACAGGCTTCAAATGGCTCGTGTCGCTCCTTTTACTCAGCGCAGGTATTGCAAAGAGTGGTATCTTTCCACTCCACGTATGGCTCAGGAATGTGCACGGTAATGCGCCTGATACGTTCAGTGCCGTTCTGTCCGGTCAACTGGTGAAGATGGGCTCGTACATCATCGCTTTGCTCCTCGGCACATTTCCAATAGCTACCATGTTTAGTCAATTCTACGCTGGCGTCAACATATTCTCCTACGTACTGATCTGGCTTGGTAACATATCGATATTGATTGGTACATTCATGGCGATAAAACAAAATGATATGAAGATGCTCATGGCATATTCCACGGTGGCCAACGGTGGATACATCCTCATAGGTTTAGCGTTGCTTGATCAAGTTGGATTTGCAGGTGGACTATTCCACGTGATAAATCATGCACTCGCAGCCACGATGATCTTTTTGTCATTTGCTGCAGTTGTGTACAGAACCGGTACGACGAAGATAGATGAGATGGGTGGACTAATATTCAAGATGCCTGTCACATTTGTTACCTACCTCGTCGGTATCATATCGATCGCAGGTATACCACCAACGAGTGGGTTTGTTTCGAAGTGGATGATCTTTCAATCACTCATTTCAAAGGGTATGTTTGTTACAGCGATGTTCGCATTTGTCGGTAGCATAGGTTCGTTCTTGTACGTCTTTAGACCACTTGCGGGTGTCTTTCTTGGACAGCTGAAAAGGAAGGATAAAGATGTCAAAGAGGCGCCTATGATCATGCTCATACCGATGATTATCTTAGTTGCACTGACGATATTGTGGGGAGTCTTCCCACAGCAAGTGTTAGTTTGGGTGACCGATGTGCAAAGGCAATTTGGAATGGAACCATTCAAATTTGACGGCACGGTGCTCTATTCAAGCTTGGGACATTGGGATAGCTGGACCGTCTTTGTGATGTTCATGGTAGGCTTCATCATCGCTGCGGTTATATACATACTCATGCCAAAGGGTAAGAAGATACCTTTGGATGATCAATACACATCCGGCGAGTTCTTGCATAATTTTGACCTTTATCATTATGCAACGAAATACTATGCATTTTTGGAAAGAGAATACGAAGGTCATCCTTCGTTCGAAGATTGGTATACATCGATTGTAAACGTGCTGAAGGCCATCGGGAAGGGTGTGGACTATTTCGTACGCAGGACTGCGTCTGCATACACTTTCTGGATGGCGCTTGTTTTGGCATTACTACTGTGGGTGAGGTGGTAATATGACGGCGCTAAAGGTTGCAGGTATATTTCTGACGGCATTTTTCTTTGGATTGACATTTGAAGGGATAGGTAGAAAGATAACGGCGCGCGTCCAGAGAAGATATGGACCACCATGGTATCAGAATTTCATTGACCTTTTCAAGACGTTATCGAAGCATGGTTACACGCACGGGTGGATATTCGATTTTGGTGTAATTATGGCACTCGGAGGAATTATCGCATCACTTGGCTTTGTACCAGTAGGTGGCATAGTTGCATTCCCCGGTATGGACAATTTCTTTGTCATAGTCTATCTGTTCACGATAGGCTCGCTCGGTATGGCGATGGGAATGGTCGGTACGGGCAATCCTTGGGCATCCATAGGTGTTGCAAGGGCGTTGACGTTGATGCTTGGTTACGAAGTCCCGTACATGATTTCAATCGGCTCGATGCTTTACTTTTACAGAACTTCAAGCATATCTGCAATCATGTCTGCGCAAGGCGGAGACTGGAATTTGGTTAAATTCCCGATAGGTGCACTCGTTGCACTCATATCACTCCAAGGTATGCTCGGCAAAGAACCGTTTGAAGCGCCTATGGCACCTGCCGAGATCGCTTCTGGACCTATGGTTGAACTATCCGCAAAGTACATGGGGCTTCTGATGTTAATGAACACGTTCATGGAGTTCGCTGAAATTAGCCTGTTCGTTGACCTTTTCCTTGGTGGAGGGACGTACTTTGTCTTCTTACTGAAATATCTCGTCGTATGGATCTTAGTCGTTTTGATCTCTTCCGTACTACCGAGGTTCAGAATAGAACAAGCGGTTTATTTCTATTGGACGGTACCTATCATCTTGGCATTTGTCCAAGTCTTTATGACCGTCAATGGTTTTGTATTTTGAGAAAGTGGGGAATTGAGAAATGAGTAGTGCGAGAACGTACGGAGGTGAAATGGATGGATAAGATAGAGAAGATAGATGAAAGAGGAGTTTGGGAGAAGATAGCGGATCAGTTGAGGAGTAGGTCGATGTGGATGCTGCACTATTGTACGGGATGTGGTGCTGTGGAACTTCCTCCATCAACGACATCGAGGTTCGATATGGAAAGGCTCGGCATGGGACCGATGGCAACACCACGTCAAGCAGATCTATTTCTCATAACTGGATATCTGAGTACCAAGACACTGCGCAGGGTGATATATACGTACGAGAAGATGGCTGATCCAAAGTACGTCATCGGATTTGGCTCTTGTACGATAAATGGTGGTATATACTACGATTCATACTCAACGATCAATAGATTGGACCAATACCTTCCTGTGGATCTCTACATCGCAGGGTGCATGCCACGTCCAGAGGCGATATTGAATGCGTTCACGAAATTGATGGATATGATCAGAAAAGGCGAGGCAGACGGTTGGAAGCGCTATAAGGAAAATTACGAATGGTACAAGCAAAACCAACTGCGCAGCCTTGGAGAGGTGGTTGTGTATGATGAATTCCACGAATGATACGAATGATACAAATGCAAGCTTGGAACTTCAAAGAGTGTTTGAAGAATTGAAATCGATGTTCGTCGGTTGCGAGGTATCTCAAATAGAGCCAACACAGTTCAAACTCATCGTCCCCTCAGATAAAATGCTTGGTATGTTAACGTACCTGAAAGGTATCGGATACTCGCACCTTTCTATAATTACATGCGTTGATTGGATCGATGAGAAGAAATTCGAACTTGTCTACATACTCTTCAATTGGTCAAACGGAGTTACGTTCTTGGTTTCTACGTTCATAGATAGAGACAGACCTATTTTTTACACGGTCAAAGACATGTGGCCAACAGCAGAGTACTACGAACGAGACGTTCACGAATTTTTCGGGGTAGAATTTGAGGGAAACGAAAATTGCAAAAAGCCCCTCATGTTGGAACTATGGGATGATTTACCACCACTAAGAAAGGATTTCGATCCATTGCAATATTCCAAGGAGCACTTCCCAGACAGGACGTATGAAAAAGACCCAATCCATGAAGCAAGGATCATCCGTGGAGATATAGAGGGAGATATAGAAGGTGGTGAGATAGATGGGTGAGATGAAATTGTTCTTCGGGCCAAATCACCCAGGGTTACACGGTAACTTCAGCGTCCACATGTACGTAGAAGGTGATACAGTTATTAGGGCAAGACCCGTACCAGGATTTTTACACAGAGGATTTGAAAAGCTCATGGAGAGAAGGCTTTGGTATCAGAACCTTGCACTAATTCCAAGGATATGTGTGCAGGAACCAGATATAAATGAGGCATGCTATGCGATGGCGATCGAGAAGATTGCGAAAGTGGATGTACCGGAGCGTGCACAGTGGATCAGGATGATAGTACTCGAACTTGCGAGGATTGCCAACCATATGTGGGCATTCGGTGGTGTTGGCGGTCCAACCGGCATGTACACGAGTATGTATTGGTCCGTCTCAGATCGCGATAAAGTGCTCGATTTATTCGAGGAACTATCCGGTGCAAGGATATACCACATGTACATCATACCGGGTGGTGTGAGGAAAGACTTTCCACCGCATTTCGAGGAAAAACTCGTGAAATTGCTCGATTACATAGAAGGAAGATTACCAGAGTACGAGACATTCGTTTTGAAAAACAGAATTTTGCATACAAGGCTTCGTGGTATAGCGACGATAGATACGGAAACATGCTTGAAGATAGGTGTAACGGGAATAGGTTTGAGAGCAACTGGCGTACCTTACGACATCAGAAAGATAGCACCTTATCTCTTCTACGATAGGGTCGAATTCGACGTGCCCACCGCGACGGAAGGTGACGCACTTGCAAGGATCAGCTTGAAACCACAAGAAATCAAGCAGAGCATCAGAATCATCCGTCAAGCACTCGAGTATATGCCTTCTGGTCCGGTAAATACCAAGATAGCAGATGGTAACGGTCTGCGCATAAGAGTACCGAAAGGCATGGCGTACGCAAGGGTAGAATCGACACGTGGTGAGTACGGTTATTTAGTCGTCTCAGATGGTGAAGAAAAACCTTACAGAGTTGCCGTAAGAGGTGCATCTTATCCACAAGGTCTGTACGGTGTAGAGCATCTCATGCCGGGTACAAGGATAGACGATGTCCCAATATGGCTCGATACGATGGGCGTCTGTGCACCAGAGATAGATCGATGAGGGGGGTGCAGTCGATGAGTGAGAAGAATGAAAGGAATGAAAAGAACGAAACGAAAACACTTCAAAAGAGTTTCTTTGCACCGCTCCTTGGATGGAAGGCACTCTTCGAAAAACCGGTAACGATAAGGGTGCCAAAAGAGAAGCGAGAGGCAGCGCCAAGGTACAGGGGATTTCACATAAACGATTGGGAGAAGTGCATCGGTTGTGGCACATGCTCTCGAATCTGTCCAACTGATGCAATAACGATGGTCGAAGTGCCCGATATGAAGCAAGAATACGGCATGAAACCACAGCGTCCAACGATAGACTACGGTAGGTGCAGCTTCTGCGGCATGTGCGTCGATATATGCACAACGGGATCTTTGCAGATGACCAGAGAGTACATCTTCTTTTCGCATGATGCAAACGACTTCTATTATGCACCCACTGAAAGGGGACTTCTAAACAAAGAACCTTCAGAGATAAAGGTTGGATGGACGAGAGATGAGAGTAGTGAG
>Ga0209409_1002418_pt1 | contig 13872 bp, 13 predicted proteins | sample AD_JPNMR1_MetaG_FD_184424 | JGI IMG/M metagenome (GOLD analysis project Ga0209409, IMG submission 184424) | Active sludge microbial communities of municipal wastewater-treating anaerobic digesters from Japan - AD_JPNMR1_MetaG (SPAdes) (version 2) | ecosystem: Engineered > Bioreactor > Anaerobic...
TAGTATAAAGAGCATACCCGCCGGGCCTCTGCTGAAAAGCATGCTCACTTCGGCGGGTTTTTCTTTTTTCAGGGCTTTGGAATAGACTATGAACGTAATTGTAAGAACCGGAAACCTGTTTGATTCGTCGGAACGCCGGAGTATAAATTAACGTATCCGTTTCTTTGTCAGAAATGAAAGGACCTGAACATGAAGAACCCGAAGAAAATCATTCTGCTGTCTGTTGTGATTTTGCTTTGTCTGGGCTGCGGGAATCCGCAAAAGACCCTAAAGACGTTTACGACGGCATCGCTGCTGGTTGCGGAAGAAGAATACGCTCTCCAGCAGCACCTGTGTCAGCAGGCCGGGCAGGCGGATTGCCCGAAAGCCGAGAAAATCGCCGGATGGATTGAAAAAGGAAATCTCTTTCTGAAACTGCTCGATACGCCGCTGGATGACGATTGGATTGACACGCTTCAGAGCGGACTTGATGCAGTTATTGAAGAGATGGAAAACAGCGGTACAAATCCCGTCCTGATTGCCCGAGCCCGGCAGACAAAAATCCTGCTTGAACTTTGCCGAGAAAAATAGCACAATAAGGATATGGACACACTCACCAGACATTCAGGCCCGACGGCGGTATTCAGGAGCCCTCCTAAACCAATGCCCAAAACCGCTTCTACATATCCTTGTCGCGTTTACGTCCGCTCATTCGCTCCGATACTGCCGTCTGGCCGCTTTTTCCCGGAGGGCATGCTATGGGATATTTCACTCATCAGGGCTTGACAGCATACCAGAAAAAACTGTGCGGCGGGGACGAACCCTGCCTGCATTACCCGGATTGCCCAGTCCTGAACCTGCATAAGGAATATACAGACAAAACCCTCACCGACTACGAACTGAAGGATTTAATATCCGGAGTTATTGTGTCGGCTACTGTCAAGAAAATCCTCAACGAGTTCATCCCGACCAGCAAAAAGGGACACGATAAGTGCAGAATGTATGTCAAAAGCCGATAGCCCCTAAAACGCACCAGAATCAATCAGGATGGGCGAACGGGTTGGACCCTATCCGAGATATGGCCGAGACAGAATCTCTTTACCACGCCGATTAGCAACCGGTTTAGTTTTGAAATGGCAAGAGACAGGAGGACACAATGGACAAAAAAAATACTATCCCCGATATCCCGACCCCGGGACTCTATTACGACATTGACGGTCTGGGCGATGATAAGCACTTATTAGACGTGAAGATTATTCGTTTGTATATAGACGGAGAGGGGTTTATTGCAGCGCAGGATGAAGATGGAAATGATTACCGCATTGGCCAGTACAGGTTCAGAACGGCAGGAAAGAGATGAGGTTCAACAATCAGTATACGGAATACAACGGGAGAACCTACCGCTCCAAACTGGAGGCCAGATTTGCCCAGTATCTGGACTTCCTCCAGAAATGCGGGGTTGTTTCCTCTTGGGATTATGAGCCCAAACAATGCATCTTCCAGTATGAGGATGTTCACGGGAAAAGGTCTGACAGGGAATACTGGCCGGACTTTCTCGTCAACTACAAGAACGGAACACGTGCCTGGTTCGAAACCAAAGGATATGTTCAGAACAAGGATATTCAGAAGTGGAAGTTATTCCGCAGAGATTTTCCGGATGAAACACTGGTAATCGTCTTTGCCAAAAAACTCAACCCTGGACGCGGAAGCAAGTGGAATATCTCCGCCAACAAGTACGATCGGATGAAGCGAATCGTATCCCGAATCTGGGAGAATGCGGAAAAAGACTTCAAAAAAGCAGGAATTCTGTAAATAAAAAGGGGCCGGGGGAGTCAGCCGGCCCCTCGATGGAGGAGGATGAGAAGATGAAGCACTCAGTAGTTATACCTTCCGCGGAGACTTCCGCTGCCAAGAAGACTATTCGGTGCAGTATAAGTACGTAAATATGATGGCATTTTTCCGTCCAAGAGGAGTTCAATATCTTCTTCGGAAACAAAAAGTGGAACAGTATGATTGAATCCATCAAGGATTAGCTCCGGAAAATCGCCATAGGTTATTGTTATACTTTTCTCCTCATAAACATCCATTCCAGCATCACTTATTGTTTCGACTTCGCGACCGTTTTGAAAACGGACACTAATAGAATCAGGCAGAACCTGAAGAATAAACTTAATAACAGCATTTGGATACCAGAATTGCACTGTAGTCGAAACAGATGTCTGCTGAACGCCGCCAAGAGTTCTTCTCAAATTAAAGGTCTGATTTGCATTGTTCCACAACAGTTCGATGTAATTACTTGAATCATATGACCACTTCTTCAGTAAAAGGTCTTTGCCGTACTGATAACTATGACCTGTTGTCTGCAAAAAGAAAATATCTGTCCATACTGGCGGAAGCGTAATAGATTCAGTCAACGTATCAGCCGCTTTCGGTGTCCCGCCAACCTGCCATTCCGTAAGAGGCAGTTCCTGCACCTGAAAGTTATCTATGTAAAGGGTAGCCGCTTTGTTGCCTTGAGTGAAGCTTATATAAAGTCGATAGGTAGAAGGTGTGCCTTGTGGGATAGTAATCGGCCCTACAGTGAGTTTCTGCCAGTCTTTGTCCAACGAAGTGTACGCCGGAAGATGTGGAGTTAATATTTCGCCGGCGTTGTTTCGAAGAGCTGCAAGAATAAACAAATTATCGGTGCTCTTTGCATAAAAGGTGAATAGATATTTTTTCTCCTCCGCAGCGCTTCCAAGAACTAAAGAAGGAACATAGACACTTTTTGTCTGCGAGTCGTTATCGATGCCACTAATTTTAATTGACGAGCTCCCGTGCAATGCTTCTTCTGTTGTTCTGCTGATTGTGATATTCGTTGAGGCAACATTAAGGGAAGCGCTTGTTTCGAAACTGGATAAATCAACCGTATTCCGAAGATTAACCGTTGCGGGTTCGAGCAGAAGACCTAAAGTATTTCTTACTGATGCCTCATTAAGACAGAGAGTAGTATAATCAGTTATTGTCTGATAGCTTTGAAAGTATATATTGTCAGCAAAGATGCCAACGATATGATGATAGCCGATATGATTGCCGTTTGAACGGTAATATACACTCCAATTTTTCAAGTCCGAAGACACCCATATCACTGATTTTTCTGTGCCGCTCCCGGAAGTATCTGCACTCCCGGCATAGTAAATGCCGTTGATTTTCGCAAGAGTAAATGCATAATGTGCATTGGTTCCTTTTTCTGTATTATTGAAGATACGCTCGATATAACCTGAATCCAAATATAAGCGTCCGATTGTATAGGCTCCATCGTCGCCGAATAGAATTGAATCAGCATCCCCATCATCAACGAATCGCACCGGTTGAGTCTGCAAAGTTCCCTGCTCATACAAATCAGTCCAAGTCTGTCCATTATCACTTGATATAATTATGTTCCGAAGACTAATAGTATCTCCAAAAGCAGCAATCCACTTGCCAGTCGCTCGATGATAAGCTACCGTATGGAAGTGATAGGGCTTTGCTGTACGGGAATTCAAATCATAAGCAATAGACCACGTTGCTCCATCGTCAGTTGACTTGAATAAATACCTTCCGCCGAGAACTGATGAAGGCCCATACTCACAAACCATTAGTATTCCGTTTGCTTCTGCAAATACCCACTTTACAATTGTTGATTGGGAGGATTGAGACCAGCCAGATACTTGAGAAAAAGTTTGACCGCCATCTGTAGAACGGAAGAGGCTTCTTCCAGCACTGAACCACAAAAGTGTTCCCGTAGATGTTGCAAATAGTGCCCCTATATTAATACCAATATCATAAAGACCACTTCTTGACCAAGTAATTCCATCAGTTGATTTATAGAGTTTTTTTGAGGTCTTTCCGATTCCATAAATCACATTGCCGGCAATTGCTTGGGCGAGAATATCCTCTCCACCCTCTCCCTTTCCTTCAAGAGTAGAGAAGGATACAACGGATGGAATAGCTGCTGTTCTTCTTCGTGGCATATTTTGGGAATACTCTAATCCATCAAGAAAGGCGGTACTGTTGCGTGTGTATTCTTTTACAACTTCCTGGGTGACAGTATAGCGTTTCATAATGTTTATTCTCCTGTTATTGCCAAACGCATTGTACAATTCCGTCCGTAGGATGATGCCGCAGCGTCGCCGTCTCCGGTTTACCGGTGTAAATCATCGGTTCGGCGATAAACCACCGCATCTGATTATCGACATCATCCCAACGTTCAATAATCCGCACAATCGAATTAACCGGCCACCACGGCACCCAGTTGCGAATGTCCTTGGCTTCATCATCACTGTATCCTTCATAGCCGAGCGCCCGCTTGACGGTGATTTCATCGCTGCCATCCGGTATCCACTGTCCGTTTGAGACGGTTGCTCTTTTCACAAGATAATAATCCTTCAGCCGCTCCGATGCAAGAACAACATGCAATACACCCGGCTCTTTCCATATTGCTTCTGCCTGCTTCGGAGTCAGCCACACCGTCAGAGAGCCGTATGTTCTCTGTACTGAGTCTGCCTTATATTTCTCCGCCAAGCGGACAGCCGTCTCTGGTGAATCACAATCAATCAGATACTTGTTCATCCTGTTTTCCTCCATTTACCCGCCGAAAATCTGAAGAAGATTCTGTGCTATCCTGACAAACAACAGCCTCTCCGAAGACGCCAGAATGCCCCCAATAAGAACCCCAACCAGAATCCAAACGGGAAACCAGCGGACAAATATCTTTATCCGCTGCATGTCCCGGCCAAACGGACAGGTTTCTATGTGGACGTTCAGGTGCTCTTTCAGCGCCTCTTTTACCACCCGCTCGATGTCCGACGAAAGCAGTTTCGATAGTACCTTCAGGTTGTCATCACTAAATTCCATATCAGTCGATCTCTTCTGCATAAACCGTTCATTCTCTGGAAGCATTCTTATCCCTTCTTCGCACGCTTTTTGGCCAGATACGCCCGATACGCCCTGACCGCAGCCGATTTCGTTCTGTACATTGCCCGGCCAGAACCTATCGCATATTTATTCCCAATTTTCCGTACAGGCATTGTAATTCCCCTTAAAAAACACCTTTCTTTGCACTTTGCGGTTTGTCATAAACCTGCAAGCCCATCCCAAGAAAAGCCAGCACGGACAGACTCAGGTTCTCCGGAAACTCGTTCTCTTTCATTACGTCATAAATGTCTTCATAGGTAATAGGATAAATTCTTGTTATCGCATCCAGCATATTATATTCATTCCCGACAAAATCCTGTCTGGCAAGAATATTCATCAGAATGGAAAACTGCGGGGACAGTTTGCTCCTCATAAAATCAGCCAGTGCTTTATCCGCAGGCATGTCCCGAATCTGCCCGCTAATCGTTTTCGTCTTGCCGGATACCATGCGCGAAATCAGCCGGATAGTCTGCGACAGCCCCATCAGCGGGTCCAAACGGGCCTTCCCAAACCGCAGTTTTCCGAAGTCCGCAGAACGCGGGTCCTCTTCAATGTCCGCACCTGTCAGGCCGGCTATCATGTAAAACACCGTCAAGGCCATCCCGAGACGAATATACTCCCCGATAATCAGCCGCCTGGCAGCCGCGGCGTCCTTGTCCGCCATCGCCCAGACAGGATGCCCAAACAATAACTGAAACCGGCTTAGGACATATCGCGGAGAAAAAAACGTCCGGTTCAGAAGATAAGTCGCTGCCTCGAATCTGCCGAGATTTCCGGAACCAGTCGCTGTGTTGATATAATTGGCCCATACGTCCGCCTCGTCCTCCGTCATCATCTGAGTTCGAGACAGCGTCCGATATCCATAATCAAACAGATTGACCCGCATCAGATTCATAAAGGCCATCGAAAACTGACTGAAATTTTTAACAACGGGTATCTTGTCCATCCAGTAATTCATCAGGACCTCGTCCATGCTGGACAGGGGCATCCCTTCCAAATTCAGCCGGAGTTTCTTGTACAAATATGCATGCGGACGGTCGACAATTTCCTTGTTGATGTCGTGCAGCGCCTTTTCGCTGACAAATGCCTTCGCGGCCTTCCCGACCGTCCTTGCCCATTCTATCGGATGCGTGAAGAAATATGCCCCGCCCTGACGAAGCAGAAAAGAAAACTCCCCCGTCGTCCAGAGCAGCCGGATAAAGTCCGCCCCGCGCCATATGCGTTCCCGGAAGGTCAGCGGCTCAAGAGAACGTATCCGCTGCCGAATCTCCCGCTTGAGAACATGAACCCTCCAGTTGAGCCGTTCAATTTCTTCGTCCTTCTCTGCAATCTCCTTGTTCTCTTTCTCTTTTACATACTCTTCTATGTTCGCCGCACGCTCCATCAGGGCGGCTATCTGCTCCTCAAGACGCTTCTTGACCGCAGGGGGACTTTGCCGAAGTTGACGCTTCAGGTCGTAAATCAGAGCCCGCATTTCCCGTTCCGCCGATGTCATTACACGCTCTTTTTTGGCTTGTTTTTCCGGAAGGGTTCCGCGCTCCAGATGCTCCTGCAGTTCCTCAATCTCCGCCGCCAGACGCGTTTCAATCCGCCTGGATTTTATCTCCTCCCGAAGCCGGGCAATTTCATCCAGAAGGGCCTGAAGTTCCTCGTGGTATCCCCCTTTCTTCTTTGGCTCAATATCATTCTCTTCCAGTTTCCGATTCAGTTCTTCAATATGTCTTTCCATCTTCTGCCGAGTCGCCGCGTCGGACGTCTCCAGCCATCGGCGAAGAGCATTCCGGGTCTTCCTGAGTTCATCCAGTGTAATGCTGACAGTCTTCCTGCGGGCTTTTTTCGGAAGCGGCCATTTCCCCGTTTCCAGATATTCCTCAATCTGTTTGGCGCGTTCTCGTGTTCTCTTTTCAAAAATAGGCGTCATATAGATTGAACGGAGGATTTTCTCTGTCTCCGTCCTGACCTTCTTTCGCCGTGCATGTGTCTCCAAAAACGCATCCTGAACGTATTCCCGCGTGATTTCAGGGAATATCTGCCTCAGTTCATAGACCACGTCATCGAACGACTGAAGGTTTTTCTTGACCGCAAGGGCCATCCCAAGACGGACAATCTTTTCAGAAAGTTGCGAACAATCCGCCATCAGATACAGCCCTCCTTGAGCAATACAGCAATCTCACCTTTCAAGGTGAAAATCTCCGCATCCAACTTTTTAGTGCTCATTTCCGTATACGGCAGAATAATCCCCCGACGGCTTCGACCGCCGCCTTTCTGTTTCGCCGCGGCCTCTTTTGCGGCATACAGCATTTCTATCTCCATCTCAAGCTGCCGGATTTTCTCGTTCTTTTCTTCCAGTTCCCGAGTAAGTCTTTCCAGTTCTTCCGACTCGTCCGGCGTCAAATCTTTCCCTTTCACTCGTTTGGCCCTCGCCTTTACACTGAAAATATCATACTGTTCCGTAATAGTTGCCTTCTGAATGGCCAGAGCACGCCCGATCTCTGATTTGGCTTTCAGCAGGCCCGTTGTGATAACATCAAATTCATTCTCCAACTGGTTCAGACGGGCTTCATAGCCGGCTATCTCGGCTTCGTCTTCTGTCTCCGCCAATTTTCTGGCAAGCAGTCTCCGATTGGCTTCTATCTGGACCAGACGCATCCCAAGTCCCGCCGTCTCGATATCCGTAATCGGACGCGGGTTTGCCGTCAGAGAAGAAGCAATCTCCATCGCTCTGGGGATAATATTCTGCCGGACGGCCTCCCGCATCGCCTGAAGCCAACTGCGCGATGTGCTGGACGGGACCGTCAACCCTAACAGTTTCCGGTAGTCCTGAATATCCTCTTTCCGTATCGACAGGGCTATCGGAGAAGAACCGTCCGATACAATCGACCGGATAACATTATCCACCTCCGCCGCAGTATTGGCCGATTCAATCTCTTCTGTCAAAGGAACCTGCGGTTTTTCTTCTGTCAAGGCCGGCGCTGTCTTTTTAGCGGGTTCTCTTTCGGCTTTTGCCTCTGCGGCCTCTTTCTTTTCCAGTTCCTGCTGTGTCTGAACAGGGACTTCGCCCGTCTTGATTTCCGGCTCGAGCAGAGGAGATTTATATTCCGTCAAGGCAGCCGCCGTATGCATCATCTGCGGGATAGAGAACGCAGCCAGTTCTATCCAGATATTTTCCATATCCTTTATCAATCCCGCCTGTATCCGCTCCAGCACCGTAGAGTCCCGGCCAAGACCATAATCTTCCACGCTAAACGTCGCGTCCAGAATCGTCTCCAGACGTTCCTCCCCCACCTCCGCCAGCACATTGGAAAATCCCGCCTTTGAAAGGATTTCTTTGGCAAACTGGGCCCGCGTTCCGCCGGTCAGGCGAATCCATTCCGATTCCAGTTTCGGAAGAATCTTGCCAAGGAACGGGAGTTTGCCCAGAAAGCCAGCCCCCTTTTTGGCAAGATACGTCATCCCCTCCCCGCTGCTTTCCGACAAGACGGTAAATATCGTGTCCAAATGACTCATCAGTATCGAGCGATACGGGCTTTCCTCCGTCCGTCTCATTGTCTCCACATCCAGCCGGCGGTGCTGATAGTTTGCCAGCGTATGAGAGGCCAGCAAGGTTGACCGGGCCGCAAGACCCGCCGCAAAGCCAGCCGTATGAAGGGCTATCTTCCCCGCCGCCGTCTCGGACGCTTTCTTCATCGCCGCACGCATAGCGGCTTTGGCTCCTGCAGAAGCAGATTTCGCAGCACCGGCAGTCAGGAAGAATTCCATCCAAAACTGCGTTGATTTCACAAGCACATCCGCAATCTTCCCGCCGGCGGTTATCTCTCTACCGGCATATTCGAAATATTCCCGAACAAGCCGCTCATCACCCTCCCGCGTTATGACAGGCAGATTAGACGGAAGTGCCCCTTCTGTCTCGGCGTAGGTTTGCCGGTACAGGTTCTCCAGATAGCCGTCATAATCAAACCCGCCCTGAAGGCGCTCAATCGCAGCCCGGACTTTCGCCGTATCAGACGCCTCCAAAACCAACCCCACCAGCGGGATATGCCAGCCGAGTTTCTCATACAGATTCCGGCGAAGAACGCCAAGAACACCCAGCGGGACCTGCTTTTCCTCTGCGTAGTCGTATTCATCCACGTCGTCCAGCCGGCTGGGGAGGTCTAAAGATACCGCCTCTTTTACAAATCGCGGAATTTGTACGGAAAAATACCGTCCTGTAGACGTTCGCACTATATCCCGGCCTTTCGCCTCCTCCTCCCGAACAACCTTCATAAAATCCGGATGCCGCCTGCCGACCAGAATCATCCCCGTCTGCTCGTCCAGCAAGGGCCCTGATTCCCGTCCGGTATGGACGAAATCATAACCGTCCCCGTCCGGGTCAAAAACGCGCCCCTGCACACCCCCGCCAAGACCCTGACTCAGCGGGACGGCTTCCTGCATAAACCGCGGCTGCTTTACGGTTTCAGACATCGCTCCCCCGTGATTCCGTTAATAAAAATATCCCCCGATTTTAAGGCGTCATATTGCTCATCTGTAAAGATCACCGGCAGTCTGCTGATTTCCTCCGGCGAAATGTCCCGATAAGAAAACTCCGAGCCCTCATAGGGGACCTTCCTGAACAGATTCATTGCACGCAGTTTTTCCAGCATCGCCTTTTCACTCGGCCAGACCCCGCCGGAATTTTCCGCCGTATCTTTCAGCCATCGCAGAAACGACGAGGATACGTCAATAAACGTCCGCTTCTCTTCTCCGGTCAGCCAATCCAGCCCAAAGAAGAACCCGCGTTCTCGAAGAGATTCTTCGCCATATTGAAGCACCTTCTGGGCTACAACGGCTACATAGGGAGGAATCTTGTAGTTCAGACTGTTCGCGAATGCCTTGAAGTCCTTATCTGAAAGCACCTTGTCTACATACCGAGCCCGCAGAAGCATTTCTCTTGCTTCCGCCTCACCGAGTTTGCCAGTGTAAAAATCAAAGACAGAGTCCTGAATCTTCCGATATTCTGAATAATCCGTTTTTGCCGGCGATTCTGTATCCCTCATCCCGTCTACAATGGCATACAGATTCTTTCTGTCCGTTTCATGCAGAGCCGGCTCGGAAAAGATTTCGTCCTTCGTTATAAACTCACCGCTGGTCATCTTTGTCAGAAAGCCGGTAAGGGCTTCATACCGCGTTGCACTTTTTTCTTTCTCCGCCGCCGCCTTCCGCTCACTGGCATAGTCATCCGCCCAGTTGACAAGTTCCCGTGCGTATTCAACCTTCTCCGCATCTGTAATAACCCCTGAAGCCGCCAGACCGGACAGATATCCGTCAATCACTGGGATAACCGCCTTCACATCCCCGCCCGAATCAATAATCCCCGCAATATCCTGCCGGACTAAATATACCTGCTGCTTCTTCTGTTCCTTCTGAATAGCCAGCGCCTCCTGAGCCAGCGGAACGGCAATCGACTGGACGGAAGCCCACAACTGCTCCTTCAAGTCCGCGGGGAGAAGTTGATTGGAAAAAATATCCCCTTTTAATGTCTCCAAATCCACCACACCATCCGTCGTCAAAAACGCACCGTTCCGGATGGCCTCCGCATAATTGGAATAATATTCTTTATACAGATTCTTTCGATATTCCGCCTCGCCGCGCTCCTTGTATTTGTTCACAGTCAGAACGGCTTCATCATAACTGGCGTGGAAATCACGCCATTTCGACAAGTATTCTGCAGCGGCCAGATTTGCCTGTTCATTCTCGCCCTTTGAAAGGGACAGTTCAATCGTTGAAAGAAGCGCCGCCTGATTCTCCTGTTTGGCCGTTTTCAGGCGAAGGGATTCCATCTTTGCCCTGCTTATTTCGCGGAAAGACTGAAGCCCCGCCAGCAGAAACTCCCTCCGTTCCGGCGAAACGGAATCGAGCATGGCCAATACATCCCGCTCCGATTCCTGAAGAATCCGCTCCGTCTTGCCCTCCCACGCCTCAAACGGTTCGTTCTGAAATACAGACTCAAGAAGAAGTTCTTTTTCCGCCAGAACGTTCTTGACTTTGTAGGCCGTCAAATCGTCAAGGTGCTCCTGATATTTCTTGTTGACGGCCTCCTCCAGCCGCTTCTTCTGCTGATAATAGTCAACTGCTTCTTCACCTATCCGCGCAAGACTGGAAAACATAGCCGCAACATAGGGCTTCACCTGCGGCGCCTGCATGCTGACAGGTGCCTGTATCGGATACGGCATGGAAGACTGATATGGTTTCATTACAGCCATGGAATTATCCTGAACTATCTGTATCGCCCGTTCCGGTTTTAGACCCGGCTCCGGCATGATACGCTTTCAGCCCGCCCAGAGCCATCTTGCCCATCCCAATCGCCAGCGCTGACCTTGCGGCAACACGGCCCTGGGCCTTGGCAAAGGCACCCTCCGCACGCAGCAGGGATGCCTGATTCATCAGCGAGGTATAATCCGCCATGCCCTGCCCAAGCAGGAGATTCCTGTCCAGATGGAACTGATAGGCCATGTCCGCCAGAATATCTACATACGACGAGCCGGAAAGCGATACACCCGACTTCGCTGCCCGGGCGATATTCGCCGCCCGGTACATCCGCTGCTGTCTGGCCTGCCGTTCCGCTTCAAATTTGGCCTGCTCCAACTTTTGGCGGGCAAGGGCCTCCTGCTGCTTCGCATTGAAAACGGCTGCTTTGTGCTCCGCCTTGCCTTGCCGCTTGGCGGCTTGGCCTTGGAGCACTACGCTAACTCCCTCCAATATCGCCAGTCCTGCCAATACTAATTCAAGCATAACTGATAGGTCCTGAATTCGAATCCGTTTTCTTCTTTCACGCCCGTTTCACGGAACCCGAACCATTCCGCAAAACGAATCCCAGCCGGATAATAACACAATACATTCGCTTCCAGCGTCAAAGGACTTCCAAATTCTTCACGAATAACCAGCAGAATGCCCATCAGCAATTTGACAAGCATTAAAGTCTTAACGGTCTGGTCTATGCGAATCCAGATTTTATGAACTCCATTCTCCTGCGGTATCAATCCGCCGACAATTAACGGATTGCCCTGATTGTCCACAAGCGTATAAGAGAAATCACTCTCCGGCGGTTCCTGTTCCGGATAATCCCGCGGTATCGGTTCAAGCGGGTTCTTTATCCTGCTCAAATCGCCAGTTCTGTACTTGCGAATATTCATTCCTCCTCCACGCTAAATGCCATATTCATCGAGATAATCGAGAATGGAAAAGGTTCGTCTGAAACAACCAGAGAATACCCATCCGGGCTGAATCCCCCGCTTATCCATAACGGGTAGTCTCTGGACGTCTCATAATACGAAGCGGATATAGGAACAAGAAAATCGCTGTTCGACACAGACTGCCCCGCCTTGCCGCCCATCGACCGCAACAGTCTAACCTTGATTTCGTGAATCCTCTTGATGCGGCCCGAAAGCGTCTGCGAACTTGGAATGTCCAAACGCATCCCGCGAACCCGCATTTGATAGGGGATTCCAATGGAAAACGCCGGCGGATACCCGCTTGATACGTTGATTATCCCGTCGGAAACAACAGCAGATTCGTAATAATTCTGCCCAAACGGATAAAACAAAACCGTCTGCCCATTCAGATGGTCAAGCCGGTACGCATTCCAATCGAAATCCGCAGGAGCCGATACCACGTAATCCGTCGGTTTAATCTCCTCTCCATTGTACGAAATCAAAGCCCCTGACGGAGTTTGCGACAGATTGAAACTCATATGGCCCGGATTCCGGACATAATAATATCCCCCAAGAAAAGAAACATATACACGTTCTCCTCCGACAAAACCGTGCATAGGAAGATATACGGTCAAAGTAGAAGTCAGCCGGAATGGAACTCCGCCGCCTACCCACTGATATGTACCGGGATAAAGATTCCCCGTCAAGGGAGCAATGGAATCTGTGGAATCTGTTATCGTATCTCCGCTTCCTTCGTCCAACTCAAACACAGCAGATGCCGTTCCCCCTTCTTCAGGACTGCCGTCATATTTCTTGTATTGCCCGGAGGCATAAATATTGGCAATTTCATCTTCTTCGAGCGCAGATTGATAAAACCGAATCGAATCTATGTACCCCTCTGCATAATTGCCAAAAATTGAAAAAAAGTCCTTTTTGGCAGAAAAGAGATATGCCGGATTTGAATTGCTCAGACTTCCCGTAATTCCCGATAAATCTCCCTGACCGCACAGATTCCCGTTCAAATACAGATATGCGTTGTTTCCAGTCCTGTCAATCACAAATGCAACATGCTGCCATTCATCATAAGTCAGACTATTCCCCGTTCCAGACACAGAAACAGAAACAGCATTTGAATCTCTCAAAAACAATTCCAGTATTCCGGAACTGTTTACGCCAAATGCATAGCCAAATCCGTCAATATCGGACAGTTTTGAAATAATAAAATATCCTTCATCGGACGACCTGAACTTCACCCACGCACAGAAGGTAAAGTCAGACGATGCATCCACAGAAGCCGCATGCGAAATGGTCGGCTCATAACCAGTAATCGGATTCAAATATAAACAATAATTCGCCATTGTTATTGCCAGTACTCCACAATCTTCAAGACAGCCGGAGAAAGTCCGCTCAGCAATCCAATTGTATTTGTACAGGAATTCATATAAAACGTCCCGCTTGCAACACCTATCCTGACAGAGAATGTAATCGTTTCAGCGGTTCCTGCCGTCATCAAGTGTTCCAGAAAGATTTTATCAACGTGGACGTTATTAGTATAATGCTCAACGGCCGCAGCCGCAATTGCATCTGTTCCTGTATCTTTAAACAACGCCAAAACAATCCCCTGCATATTCTGATGATGCCCCGATGCCGTAGCCGTAATATGCAGAAGATTATTCGCAGACTTTGGCGTATACTGGAGAGTAAGAATTTCCCGCCCTTCTGTTATCTGAGGAATAGTATTATCCAGTGGAATCTTATTGGAGACACTTAT
>Ga0209409_1002420_pt1 | contig 13855 bp, 14 predicted proteins | sample AD_JPNMR1_MetaG_FD_184424 | JGI IMG/M metagenome (GOLD analysis project Ga0209409, IMG submission 184424) | Active sludge microbial communities of municipal wastewater-treating anaerobic digesters from Japan - AD_JPNMR1_MetaG (SPAdes) (version 2) | ecosystem: Engineered > Bioreactor > Anaerobic...
TTTTCTCTGCCTGAAAACACAGAATTACCAGTTTTATGCAATATCTAGAGGAAAAGCTTGAACATATCAAATTGAAATACTGTGAAAAGTGAAGATATTTAAAGAAAATGAGAGTATATTAAGGGAGGTATCATGGCTCGTTTGTTAAAACTACTGAAACGGGATGCCCGTTATCTAGCACTGATTGCCGGTTTTTTTATTTTATTTGTTGCATTAGGAGTGAAGCTTCCTGAAATAGCTCCTGAAGCAGCTGAACATGGAGAAGATTTTGTTCGACAGTATTTTGGAAAAATCAAAGCAATGATTGAGAATAAAACTGTATTAGAACAAATTATCTTTATTTTTAAAAATAATATTACTGCTTCTTTTTTTGCAATTGTTTCAGGAATTATTCCTCTATTCCCTTTACTCTTTCTTTTTATTAACGGAGTAATAATTGGTTTGGCACAACATATAACACAGTTGGAAGGATTGGCACCGGCAAAATTTTACTTGAGTTTACTTCCGCATGGTATCTTTGAGTTAACTGCTTTCTTTATTGCGGTTTTTATGGGACTTAGATTTAATTTGATTCCAATTCAATTAATTTATCATTACAAAAAAACAGGTCAATATCGTGGTTTTTTAAAAGAATACTTTCACGATCTGTTTTATTATGGAGGATTAATCATTCTTTTGCTGGCGATTGCCGCAGTAATAGAAATGACTGTCAGTCCGTTAATTCTTAAATGAAATTATATAATTGGAGGTTTAACAATGTCTGAAGTACAAGCAACTACAACGATGGAGAAGATTGTTTCCTTAGCCAAACGCCGTGGGTTTATCTTTCAATCCAGTGAAATCTATGGTGGCCTAAACAGTTGTTGGGATTATGGTCCATTAGGCGTTGAATTGAAAAATAATGTGAAGCGCGCCTGGTGGCGAAAGGTAGTCCAGGAACGGGATGATATGGTAGGACTGGATGCAAGTATTTTGATGCACCCCAGAGTTTGGGAAGCAAGTGGACATGTTGCCGGTTTTACTGATCCTTTGGTTGACTGTAAAGTATGTAAACAACGGTTTCGCGCTGACCACATTGAAGGCGACCGTTGTCCGGCATGTGGCGGCGAACTGACTGAAGCCCGTCAGTTCAACCTGATGTTTAAGACCTTCATGGGACCGGTTGAAGACAGCGCTGCAGTCGTCTTTATGCGCCCCGAGACTGCTCAAGGAATCTTTGTTAACTTTAATAATGTGTTGACAACCACCAGAATGAAATTACCATTTGGAGTCGCCCAGATCGGTAAGTCATTCCGTAATGAAATAACCCCTGGTAACTTCACCTTCCGCACCCGGGAATTTGAGCAGATGGAGATTGAATATTTCGTAAAACCCGGAACTGATGAAGAGATTCATCGTCAATGGATCGAACAGCGGTTCCAATGGTATATTGATCTTGGAATCAGTAAAGAAAGATTGCGCCTCCGCGAACATGCCAAAGACGAATTGGCACACTATGCCAAAGGTTGCTATGATATTGAATATTACTTCCCAATGGGTTGGTCCGAGTTAGAGGGAATCGCCAACCGGACCGATTTCGACCTGAAACGCCATGCCGAATATAGCGGCCAACGGCTCGACTATTTCGACCAGGAATCCAATGAACATTATGTTCCCTATGTTATTGAGCCTTCCGCCGGAGCGGATCGTGGTACTTTAGCGTTCTTACTCGATGCTTACCATGAAGAGCCTGACAAGGACGAAGTCCGAGTCGTCTTGAAATTACACCGGGCCTTAGCCCCTTATAAAGTAGCTATTTTACCGCTTTCCAAGAAAGAACCGCTGGTAAATATGGCTAAAGGGATTGAGAAGGAATTACGCAAGTACTGGATGGTTGACTACGATGACTCAAAAGCAATTGGCCGTAGATATCGCCGTCAGGATGAGATCGGAACTCCTTATTGCGTAACTGTCGACTTCCAGAGCTTAGAGGACCAGGCGGTAACCGTACGTGACCGTGACACAATGGAACAGGAACGGGTGCCTGTAGCCGAGCTTTCCAAGTATTTGTGGGAAAAGTTGGCGTGGTAAGATTTTTGACATTGATAATAGATAATTCTCGATGAATAATATCCGCAATGCGTATATAATTCCAGCAGGGAAGAATATATGCTTGCGGATATTTAGTATTATACCCAATACAGCGACAAACTCTAAAGTTATTATGAAAGAGTACATTGTTTAGGCCGTGAGTTTATTATTTGAAACCATAATATTATCATGAAATAATTAAAACAAAATTAACGAGTAAATGGGGGCGACGATTGTGAATTTAGAAGAATATAAAAAGTTTGCGTCACAACATGAAGATTGGGCGCCAGGTTGGGAAGCTATTGATGAAGTGTTTAAGAAACTTTATCCAAACCAAAATCCTGCCCATTATGGGACGATCATGGTTAACCGGGCTATTTTCGGCGGCGACCAATATCTTGATGGCTATAGCATTTACGATTCTCCAAATGGCTATAAGCATATAGTCACATATGGTATGACAGAACTATATTTCAATGATGAAGCATTTGGTGGAGAATGGAGCGGTTGGGGTTATGAAATGACTATAAAACTGAAAGAAAAAACCAATGAGGACTGTATGTGGGCGATCGATATGTTGTCTAATCTTGCGCGATATACATATACCAAAGAACGGTTTTTTGAGCCAATGCAGTATATTGCCGGAAATGGGACATCGCTTCATATTGGTTTTGAATCTGCTATCACAGCTCTTCTTATTGTAGAAGATACAGAAGCAAAAGGTATTGACACGGTGCATGGAAGAGTAGATTTTATGCAATTGGTTGGAATCACTCAAAAGGAATTGGAAATTATAAAAGCGGATAGAAATCAAGTACAAATATTAGTTGAAAATATGAAAAAGGATAATCCTTATTTAGTTACCGATATGAGGCGGAGTAAGTCGTATTTATAAGAGATTAATTAGCGGATTATTTTCGAGCCTCACTAAAACTGAAAAAAAGTCCCCAGGTAAGATAAGATACCCAATGGAATTAATAACAAAAGCAATTTTCCAAAGACAAGGAAAAAAGATTCTTGATGTTGCCAGCCAAAAAACAGCAATACTATCCCATAAAGGACGGTTAACGCCGCTGGAGTAGCTCCGAATAAGACTGCAGCCAGAATGCTGGATTCTGCGGGGACAAATTTTTTTATCAAAGCTCCGCCAAAAAGACAAAGTACTGCTGGTATCAAAATTAAGATGATTTTTCCAATGGGGTTATCAGCGAAAAAGTCATAGTTCGAAATTTGGGTCAGCAAGAAAATGTATAGTAAAAAACAGAGACCACTCAAGATAATGCTTAACAGGTAATATTTCATCAGTGTATCATCACCATTCTATTCTAAAAATCACCTTATTAGAGTTATTTTCGATTTATTATGATAGATCCCTTTTCTTGTAATCCAAATAATTAACCCCAGAATTTGATTTATTATTTTGGATGTTTTTTCTGTTTATATGTGAATTTAATAAATTTTTTTGAAAGTCTTTATCTCTGGCCCACTGTTCCGTCGGGCGTGTTAAAGAACTGCCTAAAGCAGTTCTTTTTAGAAGAATTGTAATGAACAGGTTAGCGATTTATTTTAGTCAATTCTTCAATTCAAGGAAAGTGAGCGCCCAAAAAGGAACCAAAAAGGCGCCGGAACCTATGAGGTTACGGACCTCCCTAAATCATCCAAGGTCTTTTAATGAACAGGTAAGCTTATTTATGATGGGGCTGTTCATTTTAGGTCTTCGCCCTCCTAATGAACAGGTAAGAAAATTCGAAGAAGTGACTGTTCATTTTTGAAGAATTGTAATGAAAAGATTAGATTATTTGTGGTTCATTACAATTCTTCACTTCTGAAAGTGATGCCAATGGGGCTTAGGCTTCCGACGGCGATGTCAATGAAACGTCCCTGTTTCGATGCCACGCACGCCAACCTCCTTGGTTGGCTATCTTTTGACGTTATGTTTGCTGAGTCAACAATTTAAAGAGTTAGAATGTTGGCTGCTGGAATAAATATTCTATATTTATTCTTAAAAAAGAGGAAATTGGTGCCGATATGTTATACTGGAAAATAGTAATAATTTTATGAATTATTTGTAGTCGACCTCCAGTAGTGCAAAAACCCCCTGGGATCGACTACATGAGTAAAATTTAATTTTGCATGGTTTAAGTGTGTAAATGTAAAATGGCCCAATTTTTGTAGTAAAAATCACAAAAAATTGAGCTTAAAAAAGTGCAGTTCGGAAGGGTTTTTAGTCTACCTATAAGGAATTGAAACTTGTTTTACAAAAAATGTGCCCCGCACGTAGATTCGTTTTTAGTCTACCTATAAGGAATTGAAACATTGCTGCTTGCACATTTGTTTTTGTAATATTACCAACGTTTTTAGTCTACCTATAAGGAGTCAAAATAACTTTCTAATTCCTCGAATTAAAAATCTCCGCATCTAATCTTCCTTCTGAATAGGTTGTTTCCCCCTTTAATCCATTTTATTCTAAAACAAGCTGGATTTGGCGCCGATAACAGTAATGTTAAAGAATTAATTGGAAATTGATCAATTAAAGGGGCGTATTGTCATGTCAAAATTGGCGAAGGTGCAGGGCATTTTATTAATACTTGATTTCTGCTGGTGGCGGTTGTTTGGGGAGAGGGATGGGGAGTATTGATGACATAGGCATTCTGCCTTAATTAAATAAGGAATTTAGTAAATATTCATAAATATAAAAATCATTTATTTAGTGATTTCTTTTGAAGGTGCCATGAAATTTTACATTGGTGTAACTGATAACAATTGGTTTCAATATCTTTCATCCATTCGCCCTGATGAGGTGAATTTTTGGCAGCCTGGGGGGAAAACTGTTTTTTCTGCTATTCCGCCGGGAGCACCTTTTTTGTTTAAGCTTCATAGTCCATTAAATTTTGTTGTTGGTGGCGGTTTTTTTATTAGGCACCCAATAGCATTCTGAAGCAACTTGTATTATAATTTAAAGTGTCATTTGAAAAACTGCATAATTTTCAAGGCGCTTTTTCAAAAGCTTAATAGGGAAACAGGTGTAAATCCTGTACGGTCCCGCCACTGTAAAAGGAGAGTTGGCTAACGTAATACCACTGGATCGAGATCTGGGAAGGTGTTAGAACAATGATGACCCTTGAGTCAGGAGACCTGCCTTGAAAAGACTAACACAGCCTACGGAGGATAGGAGGGTGATTTGTCATGGTATATCTCACTAAGGTGTATACCTTCAAGTCTTGGTTCCGTTGGTTCGGATCCAAGGCTTTTTTAATGTTACAATCCTTCCGGTAATTTTTATGACTGTTTGCTTAGAAATATTTTAGGAGGATTGTGATGCGTTGTAAATATTTATGGGTGTTAATCAGTTTATTGATATTATTAGCAGTAACTACTGTTTTTGCCGAGTCCGAATCTGAAACCGAACCGCAGTATAAAGAAGAAGTTGTGGTTACAGCAACCAGAACTCCGGAGGAACAATTATCAACTCCGGGAACGACCGAAGTTATTACCAGAGAGGAGATCGAGGAGAGCGGAGCCACTACCGTAGCCGAATTATTAGCCGAGGAAGGTTTTGTGATCTCTACATATGGTGGGGGAGCAGGTGTTGCAACGCTCCGAATCGATGGCAGTTCCGCGGAACAGACTTTAATCATGATCAATGGGGTACCAGCTAATACCAGTACTGTAGGAACGGTTGATTTGAGTTACTTTCCGGTTGATATCATTGAGCGGGTGGAGATCGTCCATGGACCGCTCTCAGCCCTTTATGGTTCCAGCGCTTTAGGTGGGGTTGTCAATATTATCACTGATCTAACCGGAGAACCGCAAAACAAATTGTTATTAAGTTCCGGAAGTAACTCTGCAGAACAACTGGGTTTGACCATCAAGCGCCAAAATTACGGGATCGCAGTTGGAACCGGTTCTACCAACGGACACCGTCCCCATTCGAAAACCGAGACGGATTACTTCTTTGGTCAATATGACTTTTATAATACTGAAACCGGTTACCTAAGTTTACACCTGCAGTTAATGAATAAATCCGGCGAAGACCCCGGCTCGATACAGTGGCCGTCTACCGCCACTCAATCGGAAAAAAACCAGTCAATTAATTTGATTGGCAAATCGAGTTGGAACCAGCTTAGCTTTGAATACAAATTGTTCATTCAAAGTCTGGAGTATCAGTATCGAGATTATCTAACTGACAAACATGAGACCACCAATTACGGAGTTGATCTGGCCGGGTTATATCCTTGGGGAAACCACCAACTCTTAGCCGGAGTGATGTTAAAAGATGCTTCCTTTGATAGTACCAAGAGCGGTAAAAACCAACAACACAGTGGGGCGATCCTACTTCAGGACCAATGGTTTATCAATGAGGAATTAATACTTATTAGTGGCTTTCGCTGGGATACGGGTTCGGACTTCAGTTCACCGCTGTCGCCGCGGATCGCTCTTGTTAAGTTAATTAATGACTCATTATCATTGAAGGTTGGTTATGGAAAAGCATTTCGTGCCCCAACAGTCAATGAATTGTACTTCTCGGAGATTTCACCGTGGTTTAAGAGTATTGGTAACCCCGACTTAAAACCGGAAATCGGCGACCGGATTGATCTGATCGGCGAATGGAAAAAAGACAAATATGCGATCACCGTAAATCTCTATCATGCTAAATTAAGTGACGGGATCAGTTGGGTTGAATCACAACCGGCAACCTGGACCCCGATTAACATCGATAAAGTTAACATCAATGGCTTAAATCTTCGCTGGCAACGCAAGTGGGACAACGGTTTAGGTGTCCAACTGGGTTACAGTTTGGTCGATCGGACCGGCTGGGATGAGACTACCCGGGATTATTCCAATGAGTTGAATTTCTTCGGTAAACAGCAAATCAACCTGGGTGTCAATTACCAAAACTCCAATTGGGGTTCGAGTCTGAATTGGAATTCAGTCCAAGATCGCAAGCAAGGGGATCAAATAATGCCCGATTATGACCTGCTCAATCTCAATCTTTATTATTTAATCAATCAGGACCTGAAACTTAACCTAAGTTTATGCAATATCTTTGATCAAGATTATCAGATCCATGAAGGTTATCCGATGCCGGGGAAAGAATATCGTATTGGTCTGAACTATTACTTTTGAGGGCTCCGATGAACTTTAGGAATTCACTTATTAGCTCCATCGTTGTTCATTTAGTTATTTTGCTGGGGGCAAGTCTGTTAATGCCCCCGGTTTCGCAACTGTTTTTGGAATCAAGTGATGTTTTGGAAATAGCGGAAGTCAATATTTCCGATGAAAACGAAGAGATGCGAATGATTACTAACATTGCCACACCGGCATTCAAACTTCAGTCAAAGTTAACTAATGATAATAAACAAGCCCTAAATAAGGTTAGTTCCGAAAAACAAAACAGCCAATCAAATTTACCATCAACAACCGAGACTTCTGCTTCCGGGCAGCCGCTTCGGGAAGAACCAAAGACACAAGCGGAAGAAATTGAAGCATTCAATGCTGATAAAATGAAAGCGGATGACAATCAAACTGCCGGAGCAACTAACCAAATTAACGAAAATCATGCAACAAACTCAAGCAGTGAAACTAACTCTGTTATACCAAGCGGAGCAGATCAACCAAAGCCAACTGCCAAAATTCAGCAACCGGTAGGATTTAAAACTCCTACTTTGATCTACCAACCGCCTCTGAAATATCCGTTGCTTGCCAAACGGCAGAACTGGGAAGGGACGGTCACTCTCAAAGTCCTATTGAGTTCAAGTGGGAAAGTGCTTAATGCTACAGTCGAGCGAAGTTCCGGTTATCAGATCTTGGACCAGGCAGCCCAAAAGATCGTCTTTCAACGCCGTTACCAACCGGCTCTCAAGGACGGTCAACCAATTGATTATACCTTTATTATCGAATTTCACTGGAGGTTAAAAGATGCAACTGATTGAACAGGGCGGATTCTTTATGCTGCCGTTATTATTGTGCTCAATCTTGATGGTAGCGATCATTGGCGAACGTTACTGTTGTTACCGGAAGATCTTAAAACAACCGTTGCAAAGTTATGACGAACCGCGTCAAATTGTGAAACAATTGCGCCAATGGTTAACGCCGTTACATACAATTATTACGATTGCACCAATGCTAGGGCTGTTAGGTACGGTTACCGGCCTGATGAAATGTTTTAATCTTTTAGGGGACAAGGTCGTTGGAAACTATAATCCCCAGTTGATCAGTCGGGGGATCAGCGAAGCCTTATTGACGACCGCGGTTGGACTGATTATCACCGTGATTGCCACGATATTCTATAATTATTTTAACGCCCGGCTTCAGGATTATGTTGCAGAATATAATTCCGAAGCCAACGGTTGAGGTAGCTATGAGCAAGAAGATCAATTTAGAGCCGTTACCACCGCCCCGCGTGGAGATCATTAACTTAATTGACGTTTTGATAACGCTGATCGCTTTTTTTCTGTTAACAACCGTTTTCGCCGATCAGGAACAGCGGATCCCGATTAATCTGCCAAGTGCAACTAATGTAGAACAATCAAGCAATGAAAAGTTAAAACTAAATTTATACTTAACCGCCGAAGATCGGCTTTATCTGGAAGATAAACCGATTGAATTAACGAAATTGATTGATGCCTTAAATAAATGCAACCAAGATACGCTTGTGATCATCAAGGCCGACCGTAGCTGCCGGTTTGAACAGGTGGTCCAATTGATCGACCAGATTAAGAAGTCGAAATTACGCAAGGTTACCTTTGCGGTTAACCATAATCAATAATTGAGGAGTTTGTAATGCTGCCATTGAGGGTACGGAGATTGATTTGCTCGTTATACTGTTTGTTACTGGGCCTAACCTTGGTTGTTGCCATCATACCGGCTCAGGCAGGTACCAAACAGCTGGAGCTTAAAGTTACCACCGGTTTTAAGATCGAATCTTATAACAATAATATCAAAAAAGTATCTGACGGCGCCGGACGGCAACTATTATTGGTGACTCGGGGGACGAAGGTTCCTCCCTGGGATCAAAAATTACCAGTCATCTATACGCCCTTACGCAAGGTGATCTATGCTTCGGTCACTCAAGCCTGTTTATTGCGGCCTTTCAACGACCGGTCCATTTGGAAGAGTATTGTTGGTGTTACAATTCCTCAAGACCAATGGTACATACCGGAGATTAAAACCGGTCTGAAGAATGGCGGGATTAGCTACGTCGGCGACAGTTTTACGCCTGATTTTGAATTGATCAAGAGCTTAAATCCGGATTTGGTAATGGTTTACGGAGGCCCATCCGGTCAATATAAGCTGATTCAAATGCTCAAAGAGTTGCAGATTCCCTATGCGGTCAATAATGATTATTTGGAGAATGATCCGTTAGGCAGGTTGGAATGGATCAAGTTTATCGGCGCATTTTATAACAAAGAGACGGAAGCAACAACATACTTTGAACAGGTCAGTAAACGGATTGACCGGCTCAAAAACCAAATCAAGCAACAACGAGCCGTTAAACCTAAAGTTGCCTGGGGAATGAGCTATAACGGCAAAGTCTATGTCCCTGGCGATCAATCGTTTGCTGCCAAAATGATTGAATTAGCCGGTGGCGAATTTGTCTTTAACAGGGTTATCTCCGGGGTCAGCAGTCTGGAAATAGGTCTGGAAGAGTTTTATCTGAAAGCCCAAGTGGCGGATATTCTGATCCTTGCTGTCTATCCCAACCAAGCTCCTTCAATTGCGGCAATTGTCAAGGAAACTCCACTGTTCAAAGAACTTAAGGCCGTGGCTACCAATAAAGTATGGTGTTTGCAACCATGGTACAATCAGCTCTTAGACAAACCCGATGAGTTGATCGCTGATTTGGCAGTTATCTTTGGAACAATCAAGCAATCACCATCCGGATTACGCCATTTTAAACCAGTACCACCAAGATGAAAACGGGGTAGGATGATTTCGTGAACAAGCATCATTATCTGTTAATTATAGTCGGGTTAGTTATCTTATTGTTGCTCGTCTTTATGCTCTCACTGTCATGGGGATCGGTTCGGATTTCGATGGGTGAGATTTATCAAGCATTATTTGCAAACAGTAATAACTCGTCCCAAGCAATAATTATCAAGAAAATAAGATTACCGCGGGCGATCGGCGCGTTTGCGGCAGGGGCAGCTTTAGCGGTAGCAGGGTTGTTGTTGCAAGTCTTCTTTCGCAATCCGATCGTCGATTCGTTTGTGTTAGGAAATGCTTCCGGAGCAAGCCTGTTGGTAGGGCTGGTAATGTTGGCCGGGTTCACCTTTGGCGCCAGTCAACTTAGCAGTACCCTGATTTTCTTAGCCGCTTTCGGCGGATCTTTATTAGTAATGCTACTGGTAATGGGTGTTGCTGCTAAAGTTGACGGGGTTGTTACTTTGTTGATCATTGGACTGATGGTCGGTTACCTTTGTAATGCTTTTAACAGTTTTGTAATTGCGCTTAGCCAAAAAGAACAGTTAAGCGGTTTTGTAATGTGGGGGATGGGTAGTTTAGCGGGGATTACTTTGGAACAGGCGGCCATGATGGCCTTGATTATAGTTCCGTTTCTGGCAATCATTTTTCTGATGAGTAAAAGCCTGAATGCCCTGCTTCTGGGAGATAATTACGCCCGGAGCCTGGGGATTCGAACTCGATCAGTCCGGCTGCTGGTAATCATCGTTGCAAGTTTATTATCCGGTATCGTGACTGCTGTTACAGGACCGATTGGTTTTGTGGGTTTGGCTGTTCCCCATACTGCTCGTTTGATCCTGGGTGGTTCCAATAACCGTTATCTGATTCCGCTCACTATTTTAATCGGGGCAATCGTTACCGCTTGTTGTGATCTGATCGCCAGAACCATCCTAAGCCCGGTTGAACTGCCGCTAACTGCGGTAACTTCGCTTTTTGGAGCTCCGGTGGTCATCTATCTCCTCTTGAGGAGGCAGCAGCAATGTCGTTATTAAAAACGGTCCAACTGCAAGTAGGATATCAGGGTAAACCCCTGATCGCCAATATCAACCTGGAACTGCTCAAAGGTAAAGTCACTTGTATCTTAGGCCCGAATGGTTCCGGTAAAACGACGATCTTAAGAAGTATCGCCAATCTGTTAGCTCCGGTTTCGGGGAGTATCTTCCTCAACGAACAAAACCTCAAACAGATTCCGGCAGCGGAATTAGCCCGTCAAATGGCGGTGGTCTTAACCGAACGGTTCCCTTCTGATTTTATGAAAGTATATGATATCGTTGCTACCGGCCGTTATCCTTATACCAATCTGCTAGGAAAGCTCTCGGCGCACGATCAGCAATTGATTGATCAGGCTTTTGCGTTAGTAAACGCCACTCATTTAAAGAATAACTATTTTAATGAATTGAGTGATGGTGAAAAACAAAAAGTAATGCTGGCGCTGGCGCTGGCCCAGGATACACAGGTTATTGTCCTTGATGAACCTACTAACTTTCTCGATCTAAAACACCGTTCCGAGTTGATGGCGATCCTTAAGCGTTTGAGTAAGGAACGAGAGATTAGCATCTTAATGTCTTTACACGATGTTGAACTGGCATTGAAATGTTGCCAAAATATCTTAGTAACAAAAGATGATCAATTGTTACAGATTGATAATGATAAGGAGTTAGAGAATGGATTAATCGCTGAGTTATACCGTTTGCAGTCAGCTGATTATAATCAGTTACTTGGTGGAATCGAGTTTCTTAATCATGAACAGGAACGGGTATTTGTGGTTGCCGGTGGTGGCAGCGGTACACCGGTATACCGGTTGTTAACCAAGGAGCAGATTGGGTTTGCAACCGGGGTGATCCATCAAAATGATCTTGATTACCAAGTTGCCAATACAATGCAAGTTCAGCTAATTGCTGAAACCGCATTTGAACCGATTAGCAATGCAACATTGGAGTTGGCGAAAGAACAGTTGCAAAATTATCAATTCGTAATTGATACTGGTTTTCCAGCGGGAAATATCAACCGTTCAAATCTAGATTTGATTCTCACTGCAATTCAGAAAGGAATTAAAGTTATTTCGTTACGGGATCCACGTGAAGGGGCCGAATTATATGGTGAAAGTCAGAAGATTAAGTATGTAGTTGATTATCGTGAATTGTTAAGTCAGATTGAGATTTTGAAGTAATAATTTGATTTATAAGTTATTTTTTTAAATATTATTCTCTAAAAATGAATAAGCTGCAGTAACTTTCATAAGAGTAACGATTGTTAGCATTAGTAAAGAGGATGGATATGATAAAAGATGCAGTAGTACAAAAGGCTAAAGAAATTGGATTTGATTTAGTTGGAATCACAACCACCGAGGCGGTGGAGAAGGCTGACTTCCCGTTTGACCGTGGTTTGAAACGTCCTTCTCAAGTGTTGGCTGGAGTAAAATCAATTATTGTGCTTGGAGCGTTGTTGTATTGAACATGCCATGGATCTAAATCCGGATCCAAAATGGAACAAACATATTCATCGAGTTTCCGAGCTCGGTTACATCGAATGCATGCGTTGCGCCAATGTCTGTCCTTATGGAAAATATGTTGATGAAACAATTATTCCGAAACGGCGGGGTTGTTAAGGACACGTACAAAGGAAATATTAATAACGAATCGGCCTTTGGTATCATAACGGCAACAAAAAACCAAACCCAGCAAACCGTAATAAATAGGGCTGGGCTTGGACTATTTTTTAGTTGAAATTTTCAATTATAAGTAATTCACTCCTCTTACAAATGAATACCAACTTTAAAAAACGTACAGAGAAACAAAAAGGCAAATGATATAAGCAGAATCAAATCCCTAAGCTTGTGAGTATACATATACTCTACAATCAGCCAAAAAGTAGTAAAAAAGAAAGCAAGACAAGCAAAAAACAGAATAGTCATGGAATCCACACCTCCTTGTTCAAGATGCCATGTTTTCAAACAATTCGGTTTGTCTTTTCAGAAATCACTCCTTTCAGATATACTTTTTATAGTTATCGGTAAAAAATTGAAAATATTTTATAAAAATTTTCTAACAGGTACAATTTATTGTCAAAAAATGCATCTTCGGTTTCACAAATAATTAACGGTTCGATTCCGATGATTGCATATGCAATATTTAAAAGTATTACTAACAAAGATAAAAATTGAATAAATTTATCTTAATTATTGAGGTCAACAATGCTTGAACAAAATTTTATCGATTATTATCAAGGAGCATATAAGCCTACGCTTAGGATTAATTTTAATAGCAGAAGGTACTTAATTAAGTTCAAAGAAATTATTACCGCTATAAAAGATGGAACGATCGAAACGTTTAGTTTTTCAAGTTTTGAGGGTATTACTATTTTAGGGATTAAAGATCTTATTTTAAGGAAGCAGTCTAAGAAATTGTTGATTCCTGAAAGGATTACAATGATTTGTAACTCAAATTCAGAAAAACCTGTTTTTATATGGTGTTTAAATTCAGAAGAATGGTGGCACTGCGAAGGTTTAATTGAAGGTTTGATTGAATCAAATGAGATTGGACACCAATATTTATTCGATGAAGAGTTGTTAATCGAGTTATATTTGGCAACAGTTTGACCAGTACTAGGTTGCTAACTGCTTCTTAAGGTCAATTATTCTCACGATTATTTACTATGAAGATATTTTTTTAATATTTGGAGATAATTATCCTAAATGGAGCATTCCTGTAAAGAAAAATAATGAACTTTGAAAAAAGAGATGCCACACTGTACAATTTGAAATGTGAGTTGCACGCAAAGTAACCACAAATCAAAAAATACAGGAGGCATCATATATGAATCG
>Ga0209409_1002431_pt1 | contig 13802 bp, 8 predicted proteins | sample AD_JPNMR1_MetaG_FD_184424 | JGI IMG/M metagenome (GOLD analysis project Ga0209409, IMG submission 184424) | Active sludge microbial communities of municipal wastewater-treating anaerobic digesters from Japan - AD_JPNMR1_MetaG (SPAdes) (version 2) | ecosystem: Engineered > Bioreactor > Anaerobic >...
GCAGGGAAGATGATATGTAGTTTTCCATCTAATCCAGTTGTAGCTGACATAGCCGGCACATCAACACCGTTTACACCTTTATAGCCAAGCTCTACCTTGACAAGAGTATTGGAAAGTGCTCTTCCGTATTGATCATACAAGTAAATATCTTGCTCAGTGGGAGGCAGTGTGATGTTGCTCGGACTCATACCGAGTTTGGACTGATCAATGCTGATCGTTTTGTAGGCAAACTTGTCAATGTTAAACGTAGCAGTATAAGTACTACCACCAGTAGTACCAGTTAAAACCACTTTTCCGTCAGCAGTTAAACCATCTGCAACGTAACCTGGAACCAGATAAACTTTTCCGGCAGGAGCGATGAACCTGAATGCCTTTTCAGCAACAGAAAAAGTTGCTGTACTAGGAGTTTCGGCGGTAGCAGTTATCACACTTGGAAGCTTCGCACTGTGAGTATTCCCATTGTCGTCTTTCCACACTGCGACTAATGCAAAAGTGGCAGTATTTCCAGTTGCAGTAAAAATTGATTCCTGGTCGAATGCTGTAATCGTACCTGTAACGGCGTTCACCGGCTCTCCACTAACGTACTTGTCTTTAAAGGTTGATGCCACATCAAGAAACTTCACAGGGATGAAATACTCTGCTGTCGAGGCAGATAGCTTCAAGAAGCTGTCAACATATGTAGCAGTAAATGAGTTGACTACAGTAGCAGCAGGTATCCTTATTGAACCCGAAGCCCCCAGAACCATGTTATCAGATCTTCTTATTATACGATTCCCGTCTGCTGATTCAAGAGCTATGAGAGGGCCTGCCTGATAGTTAGCTGCAGTGTATTTTATTGCGAAGTACCAATTACCTTGGTCGTCCTTTTCCCACCCGCTTTCAACTGATGTGAACACGGGCTGAAGTGCAGCACTGGTCTTTAACACAGGTGTTAATGTCAAAACCAATGCGACCAGTGCAACGAGCGCAAATAACTTCTTCGTCCCTTTCATTCTTTTCCCTCCTTTTTCTTAAGGTGTTTTGAACATTCTCTTAGATGTTCGAAACCCTTAGCAGGTGATCAAGAATGTTTCATGTTTCCATTCAGGCTCAGTTAGTCAACCAACGTGCCTTAGGTGGTCAGCATTGGCTTAGCTCGTCTTTTCTCAGGTCTTCCCAGGCTTCGTTGATCTAACTTTCTTAGGTATTCTGCCCCGCTGGAGGTGATCATGATAATAAATATATATACCCCACCTCGGGGTGTTCTATTAGCTGTTATGTGCAACAAACGTGCCAAAAGCACGTGCACTATCTTTTTCTCCGCGCTGGCACCAAACCAGAAAAAGGGGTGCCCACCCTCATCCCGCTCTTTCGTGTGGGCACCCCCAAGGCAAAGAAGGAGGTTGAATCAGTTAATCACACAATTACAAGCAATGAATGTTGTTTGTCTCTTTTTTGTATTTGCACTGATGCTTCTTTTTCTTCCTCCCACGTCATCAGCTTTAGGGTTGCTGCTGCTTCAACGTCACCACGCCGTCTGCCCACTGCACCTCAAAGCCCAATGTTTCCGCAACGAAGCGCACAGGCACCATGGTCCTGCCATTTACCAGCTCAGGCACTGCATCCAGCTCCACTTCCTCGGTGCCCACCAGCGCCTTGTTACTGCCAATGGTAAGCACAATGTCCTCCACAGCATGCACGGTTATTGTTTTGTTGGTTGGGTCGGAAAAGTCGTAATCCACGGTATAGCCCAGCGCTTCAGCCAGGAATCTTATGGGCACCATGACACGTCCGTTTTTAACGAAGGGTGCCACGTCCATCTCCACGGTTTTGTTGTTCACGGTGAACGTGTTTGAACCCACGGTGAACTCCAGCACCACGGCAGTGGGTTCTTCAGGCTCTGTGGGCTCCTCAGGTGGCTGTGGCTTCTCCTTCTCAGGCAGGTCTGTTATGGTCAGTTTAAATGTGGCTTTCTCGTAGTTTGGCAGACTCACTGCTCCCTCAAAAGTGCCTCCACCCAGCTCTTCCATGGCAGACGCGGGCAAGGTGAACGTGACTTTACTGTTCTTGCCCACAGGTGCTGTGGCGCTCAGGGTTTCCACGGTCAGGGTGGCAACCAGCTGTTCATCACCAATACTGAAAGGCACATCGTTCCCTTCAGCGTCAGTTAATGTGGCTGTGAACACCACGTCCTCAGTGCCTTTAACAGTTAGCTCAGCAGGATCCACCTTCAAAGCACCCGTATTCACCTTCAAAGGCAGTGCTAAATCCTCATACCCTTCCACTTTCAACACGAGTTCCATGTCTTCTCCCACTTTGAGAGCATCCGCCCCCACGGTAATCGTGGCACTGCCTTCCTTGCCCACGGTCACCGTGTCGGTGTAGTCGTTCAGAGCAACTAGCAGCACGGTGCCTTCTGGCAGTGGAGTGCTTTCCTCATTTTCTTCCTCGGTGGCTGCTTCCTCAGCCACTTTCAGAACCAGCGTGGCTGTCTTTGTAAAGCTGATTTCAAAGGAGCCCGGCGACACAAGGAGCTTACCTGGTTCCACCTTCAGCTCCAGCTGGGCATCAGCGTAACCTTCCACGCTTATGAAGGCTGTGAACGTGCCCACACCCAAAAGTTCGGGTCCACTTGCAGTGAAGAGCACCTTCCCATCTTCGCCCACAGTTGCTGTGACCGTACCCTTGGGAAGTGAGAGCACAGCCATGGCGCCCTTCTCCACGGGCTTTTCTTCCTCAGCATCGGACAGCACAGCTTCAATGGTCACCTGCTGCGCAAACACCACGCTGACTGATGCGGGCTCCACATTGAGCTTCTTGCCAGCCACTTCCAGTGTGAAAGTGCCTTCTTCATACCCTTCCACCAGCACCTTGCCCGTGAAGGTGCCTTCCATGAGCTTGCCAGCAGGCAGAGTCACAGCCACGGTGCCCTCTGCACCGGTGGTGCCCGTGGAGGCAAAGCCCAATGCATCAATGTTTATGATGACTTTTATACCTTCTTTCAAAGGTTGCCCTGCCTTGTCACTTAGTGAAAGCGTCACAGTGGCATCCTCCCCCACATAAACGGAGGAGGGCGTGGCAGTTACCACTAAGGCAGGTAGCCCTTCCTCGGCTCTGGCTGGAACCAAGGGTGCCCCCATGATGAGCACCATGAGTGCCAGAACCGCAACCAGTGAACACAGCTTTTTGGTTGTTCCCCTATTTGCCATCTCGGTGATCCTCCTTTTTGTTTCTCATAAAAAGCACCCCTTTTTGCATCCATTGGGGCTGTTTATGATGAACACGGTTAACACATTTTTTTTCGGTCATGACGTTGCTTTTACTTTTACTCACCTGCTACCTCCAGCACCGCTTCACCAGCGGCGGTGGAACCGTAAATGTCTGTAACGGTAACGTTCACCGTGTAAGTGCCAACACCTGGCAGCTTCACTGCGGTAATGAAATCGTAGTCGGCTGTGGTTACCACACCGCTGGTTTTGTAAACACTGCTGCCATCAGCCTTAGAAAGCACTTCCAAGGTGAAAGAAGCTCCAGGAGCATGAGCAATGTTCAGCTTAACCGTGGCATTCTTGCCTGCTACCTGACCCTGCACAGCCGCAGTGGGCTTCGTTGATGGATCATCATAGATTACGTAGGTGAATGCTCCAGCTGCGTTGCCAGCACCGTCCACGACGGACACCGGCACCGGCACGCGTTTCCCTTCAGTGCCACTCAGCTGAGACAGTTTTAACAGTGTGGTAGCAGTGTTCTCCTTGTCAAATCCGGCAGGCAGGAATTCTTCATAAACCACGTAACCCAGAATGCTGGATTCATCAGCACCGGTAAGCGTTAGCGTTACCACCGATGCCGTAGGCACAAAAACGTTCTTTGTCACAAGCACGGCTTCCTTCAAGCTGGCAGAAACCTCGGGCTGAGTACGGTCAATCTTTACTGGCATGCGCATGACCTGCGTTGCTGTGTCTTGACCAGTGATGAGCTTGCCCGGGTACGCCTGCACTTGGACGAAGTACTGTCCCTCAGGCAAAACCTTACCCTGCTCGTCGGTGCCATCCCAGAACCACGGGTGGTCCCAACCGTCGTACCAAGATGGATTCTCCTCACTTTGCAAGTAGTTACCGCGCACAAACTCCTCTTCGGCAATGGTTTTTACAACGTTGCCCTTTTCATCAGTTACCACTATGTTAAGCTTTTCAGCATTTCTGAGCATGGTGAGCAGCACCTGCAAGCTGTTGTTCATCACGGAATAAGGCGAGCCAGCACTGATTGCCAAAGCTGCGGGTTCAAAACCGTCAGCCTTCATGCCCAAAGCCGCATACTCGCCGGGTTGCTGTGGCCAGTAAAGACCAGTGGAACCTGTCCAGGTGTAGTCTTCGTTCCACCAAGGTAAATCAATGATGTTGTTATTGTCGGGGAACCTGGGGTCGCCTTCCATTGTGTCTTCTTCACTGTAAATGCTCCAATCACCCAAGTAGCCCATGAACGGGAACACCAGATCGTAATCCTCGCCTTCAAACAGAATACGTCCGTCAATGAAGGTGTTGTCCCAGTCTGGGTCAGCAGCTACCACCACGCTAAGGGTGGCTGTCTCCCCGGCTTCCACCGTTATGGTCTCAGGTGCCTCCAACGTGCCAATTTCAGCCAATTTGCCTTGGTTTGCCGTGTTGTACTGGGTGTGCGACGTGGTCACATAGCCATCAACAGTCGCTGTAAAGGTCTCACTGCCCACATTCTTAATGTTCAGCGTCAGTGTGGTGCTACCTGTGAACACACCCAGTTCACCATAGGGTTCACCCGTGGCTGCACTGGTTATGAAAACATCGTTTTCAATGGCTTTTGCCACGTTGATTCTGCCTGCTCCTTGCACACGCGGGCTGTAATACAGCACAGGTTCTGCGCTGTTAACCAAGGCAATCTTTACTTGCTCAGGTGTCCAATCGGGATGAGCCTGTTTAATCACAGCCACGGCGCCAGACACGTGAGGCGCTGCCATGGACGTTCCCTGCATGTTTTGGTACTTGCCACCTGGCACCGATGAAAATACGCTCACACCCGGAGCCGCCACAGTGGGTTTGAATGCCAAGTTAGGAGAGGGTCCCCAAGATGTAAAGTTAGCCATGGTGCTGGGATTGGCAGGAGCGTAACCTATGGCTTCCTCGTCACTGAACACCACACTCAGGGTTCCGCCAGCATCTGCTATGGCTTTTCTCAAGGTTACCTTGTCAGGGCCATTCACAAATACTGCTGGAATGGTATTTGCAACTGAGCCAAGCGCCATGGAAATCAGTGTTCTGTCACCATCATAGTTGCCCATGACTACGCCCACGGCGCCTTCTTCTTTAGCAATGCCCACTTTCGCTTCAAAGGTGCAAGTGCCCCTGTCAATGAGAACAACCTTCCCGGTATAATCTTTTCCGTCTTTTGCGCACAAAATACTGCCCGTATCAACAAGTTTTACTGGTTCTTTCTTAAACACTTCCACGGGGTCGGGCGACTGTGTGCTAAGCAGATAAAGTACGTGACTGTCGTCAAAGACCAGCTTCTTTCCCTGAAGCACGCTGCCTTGATTGTTCACCGCTGCCACCGTTATGGCCGAGCGTGTGGTACCTGGAGAACCTACCGTTGCCACATCCTTTACGTAGGTAGTGGAGGCAGTGCCTTCTTCAGGGTCTCCTGGTATGACCACTGAGTAGTTGCTGTAAGATTCATTTCCAGCAGAGATGACCATGGCAATGCCGGCTTCCACAGCGGCATTTACGGCTTTCTGCTCGGGATCCTCTGGATCATCAAAACCCTTGGTGGAGCCCAGTGACATGTTTGCTGCAACCACATTCACTCCGCTTTTCTTCAAATTGATCAAATACTCAATGCCAGCAACAATGTCATCATCGTATGCATAACGTCCCTTGTCGCTGAATACTTTTACGGCGATGAGCTTGGCTTCTGGTGCTATGCCCTTCAAAGGCACCTCGTTGCCGTCTTTATCAGGAAACACACCTTTTCCAATGCCCGCCACGGTGCCCGCTACGTGGGTACCGTGCCCACCAATGTCAGGGTTGGCATCCATGGGATCGGGATCTTCATCAGCAAAATCGTAACCGTATGGAACTTTTTCATTGGGGAATGTGTCGTGGCCGCCCAGATTCTCGTGCTTGTAGTCGATACCGCTGTCAATTATGGCAACGTACGTACCAGAACCCGTGTAGCCCAAGTCCCAAGCCTCAACGGCACCAATCAGGCTTGCCGAGTTCACCATCTCGGGCAACGCACCGTCATTAAAAGCGGCGACTTGTTGGTCATTGATTTCATAGCGTCTTGACAAGGTAATGGTTTTAATGGCACCCTTGCCTTCCATACTCAGTACGTCCTTTAGCTGAGACAGTGGCACTTCAGCAGTAAAGCCGTTCATGGTGTAGTAAAGATCAGCAGTTTTTTGAGCATCAGGTGCCAAAAGTTTTAAACGAGCAAAAGCCAGAGCATGAGCTGCAGCGGCTTTAGTTTTGTAGGTGGTATCATCTGTGTTCACAGCTTGGTCAACTTCCACAATGATTTTTGCTTTGCCACCGTTGTCCACAATGCCCTCGTAAACGTCCTTGGGCAAAGTGAGTCCATCTTCCAGTGTCACCACATTGCTTCCTTGGACCGTGGAAACACCCAGGTTACCATTCTTCAAAGCATCTAAAACAACCTTCTGGGTCGCTTGCAGAGATGGATTACTGCCGTTCTTACCTACATTGGCGCCCACTGCTACGGGCACTGCGGTGAACAGCAGAGCAAAGAGGACAAAAACACTGGTGGTTAATGAAACGAATCTGACCCTACTTTTGCTCCTCGCAGAGCTACTTCTGTTACCCTTCATTACTTGTGCCTCCCTTCGCTGCCAAACCCGTGCTGTGCAAAAACGCGCACACACACCCGCATCTGCACGATGCACGGTCATGATGAAAACTGTGACTGTCTACTACGACTACAGGTACTCCTCACAGGGTGTGCTTTCTTCCCAGTTTCTTTGTGGCCCCCATTTTTAAGCGCAAACAAATACGGCTGTTGGCAGAAATGCCCTGTCCGCCACTAAAACCACAAGTCTGATGCACTGCTTCTGCGACCAGGCTTAAAGAAAAGCACCCTGTTTGTTTTTCTTTTAGGTGATCCCCCACAACAACGGAAAAACAAGCGTTTTAGGTAATCTCAGCTTAAGGTTGCAGCTGCATCTTGCTTGCACATCATACGTGTACCACCGCTCTGGTGCCCCGGCACTCTGGCACATGTGCAATGTGCACAACGTGCAACTGCAACTTCTTATTGACGTGAATTATATAACAAAAGACATTCTTTTGTGCAACTTTTTGCATAAATGCCTTCAGTGAGCAGATCCCTAATTGAGTCAAACAATGGGAGAAACAGTAGCAGTGTCAGTTACTACAAGCTAATACTCAGACTCAGACTCAAGCTCAAGCTCTGACTCTGTCTCTGTCTCTGTCTGTGGGAGGCAGTGCTACTGAGCTGATTTCAAGATAATCGTGGGGTCTTTCCATTCCACGTAGAAGCCCAGGGTTTGAGCCACAAAACGCAGAGGCACCATGGTGGTCCCTTTTACAAGCTCAGGAGTGCTGTCCATTTCCACTGAGATGCCACCAATGATGACTGTGGTTTGGTCAATGAACAGGGTGATGAACGGGGAAGGCTTTTTTGCCTGCTGCTTTTCACGAACAGCAGTCGTGTTTGGCAAGCTGTCAGGTGTGTAAATCATTACTTTCTTCATGGCGGGGTCAGAAAAATCGTAGTCCACGGTGTAACCAAGTACTTCAGCAAAGAACCTTACTGGCACCATGGTTCTGCCTTCTTTTATGTAGGGAGCTACGGGTAGCTTAGTAACCTTACCGTTAACGCGGCACCATGCTTTGCCCACCTCGAGTTCCACTTCCAGTCCAGCTTGTTCCACAGACGGAGTTGAGGAACTTTTGAGCTCCATGGGCTTAACCACCAGAGCAAAAGCAGTTCTTTGGTAACCAGGCACGATGACTACACCCACCAGTCGGCTCCCAGTAACCACCTCGGGCGGTAACGTCACACGTGCTGTGCCACCCTTACCCACTGTGGCAGTGGTAATGTAGCTGCCAACTATCACTGTTACTTGGGAATCAGCTGGAATCACAGTGGGACTGCTTGCGCTAGTCACATCACGTAAAGTAAGAGTAATCTGTGCCTCCGTATTTTCGGTGGCTGAAAGCGGGTATGCTGTAACTTCAAGTACTTTTAGTGCCAGCGGCGCAAAATTGAATTCGGTTTGGGCAAGTACAGGTTCAATGCTGTGAGCTTGTCCCGTTAGAACACCGCAGGTTAATAGGACAAGTAGCATCAAAATGATGCTCACAGTTCTATGAAATACTCTTGATACTGTTTTCACAGTTTTTTTAGCACCACCAACACCGTATTTTGCCTCTTACCTTTTTACAGCGCAACGAACGTGCCAAACAATAAAACAATGTCCTTTTGTTTTTTGCTTTTCATCGGAGAGTCTCCAGCAAGCGGTCATAGGCATCGTCAGCAGGAAGTAGCTGAGCAGTGTTGTTCAGGAAGAGCAAAGTGGGTACTTTCAGCCTAAGTAGCGTGTCCCACTGGTGCGTAACCAACAGCACCACGGCACGTCTGCCGTAGTCCTTCAGTGTGTTTTCAATCATGATGGTACTGGGCTGGTCCAGGTGCGCAGTGATTTCATCAACAAGAAGTGTTTTTGGTTGAAGCGCCATGACCTGTGTTAAACCCAGCATGGCTTTTTCGCCACCGCTGAGCTTCATGGCACTGAGACGTCTCTTACTCTCCAGGGGGCTGCTGGAAGGCAGCTGTGTAACGCCGAAAAGTTTCAGGTTATCCTCCACGGAGGCGTTCAAAGGTTGATAATGCTGAGGGATGTAGCCCAAGGGCTTGTCCATGTGAACAGCCCCCTCATAGGGAAATAAACCGAGCAACACACGTAAAAAAGTGGTCTTACCGGCACCATTAGGCCCCATGATGAGGTAAAGCCCCTCAGTAAGTTGCAAATCCACTGCAAAATGCTTCTTCGCCACGGTGAAACGCACGTCAGCGCTGAGCACGACTGGTTACCTCCAAAACCATGGACGGAACCAAACTTATGAGCAGTAAAACCACTCCCATGGCAATGGCATTAGCAAACTGCCCCAGGTTGGTTCTGTACATGATCTCAGTTGCCAAGGTGGCAGTGTAACCCACTATGGCTCCACCACTGAGGGTGGCTGCACCCACTTCACCAAGGATTCTGCCCCAGGTTAAGAATCCAATGTTCACCAGGCTACCGCGTAAGTGCAGCATCATGGCTTTTATCCGTTTGCTGGGCAGATTAACCAGTATGAATTCTTCCATGTCCCGAGGCAGGTTCACACGCTGCTGCAAGCACAAGCTTATTGCCATGGGCATGGCAAGTAAAAACTGCGCTACCACCAGCGCTTTTGGTGTGAAAAGCCAGCGAAGAAAGCCCAGCGGACCCTTCCTGGAAAAGAGCAAATAAACCACTAAACCCACCAGGACGGGTGGTATGCTGCTAATGGCACGCCAGAAACTCAAATGGGACCATGGGCTTCTAACGAAAGAAGCGTAAAGTGTGCCAACAACCAAAGCCAGGGCGCACGCCATGGCAGTGGTTACCACCGTGAAGACAAGCGTGCGCCCAATGAGTGCTAAATCCACTTTATTACTCAGTTATTCCCCATCAATGGGTTCGAAGAAGAACTGTTCCATGAGCTTGCGTGCGTCGTCCGTTTTCAAGTAATCAGCCAGTACTTGGTACTGCGGATCGTTGTAAAGGAAGCTGTAAATGTTTACTCCCTCTTCAGAAGTGGTTATGAAATCCAGGTTAGTTAGCTGGTCTTTGTTCTTCATCCAAGTGGACTGGTCAGTAAGAATGTATGCGCCCTTTTCGTTAGCAATTTGCAAAGAGTTAAGCATGCCCGCTTGTGTTTTTATGTACCAGCTACCAAAGGTGTCAGGATCCAAACCGAGGCTCTTCCAAATGTTCCTTTCCTTCACGTCAGTTCCACTGTTGTCGTTGCGGTTAACGAATGGCAGTTGTTTGTCGTGGATAATTTTGAAAGCTTCAGGTAGTGACTTGTCTTTTACACCTGCTGGATCGTCTTTGGGGCCCACCAAGTAGAAATAGTTCTTCATAAAAGGCATGCGAGTCCAACCCGCATCAACCAAAGCCTGCTCCAAATCTGGTGCGTGAGTAATGCCAACCTGTGCATCACCGCGCTGCAGCAGTTCAATGGTGGCACCAGACCCCTGAGCTACCAAGTTAATGGTGTAACCGCTAACTTTTTCCATCTCCTTTACCAGCACTTCAGCTAAGCCTGAGTCCCTAAAGGACGTTGTAGTGGCAAGCACGATGGTGCCTTTGCTACCCGCCTCAGGGTAACCAGTGGACTCTTCCTCTGTTTTCGGTTTGCTACATCCAGCGAGCGTTAAACCCAGAGTAACCAAAACCAAACAAACCAAAGAAATTTTTACCCAATTCTTTCTCGTATACAACAAACGCACCCCCTTTAGCAATGCTCTGATATTCTAACATATTATCTTGTATGTGAATGGCTGTGACATGTAAGCACTTTCATGATTGTGTGAAACAATTTATAGGTTCTGTGTAGTAAAGAAAAGAAAGGAGAAATTTGTCATGCCAGAAAACAGAAGTAATATGCCTCTTAGTATGGATAATCATTTAGCTTCAAGTGAAGGAAGCCAAATAAATCACGTTATTGCCGTGGTAAGCGGCAAGGGAGGCGTGGGAAAGTCCACCGTTACAGCACTGCTTGCTGTTGAGCTTGCCAAACAAGGTTACAAGGTGGGCATACTGGACGCAGACCTCACAGGCGCATCCATTCCTTACCTGTTTGGCTTGCAGGGACTTTTGAAAGTGTCAGAGAAGGGCTTGCTTGAGCCTATGAAAACAGCACAGCTCGGCATTAAAGTAGTGTCCATTGCACTGGTAATGGAGAACCCTGAGATGGCAGTCATATGGCGTGGACCACTGCTTTCAAAAGCCATTCAGCAGTTCTGGACAGACGTAAACTGGGGAGAGCTGGACTACTTGCTGGTGGACATGCCCCCTGGTACCAGCGACGTACCTCTGACGGTGATGCAAATGCTTCCTTTGGACGGCGTAGTAGTGGTAACCTCTCCACAGGATATGGCACGTTCAGTGGTTAAAAAAGCGTACCACATGGCAAATCAGCTTCAAATGCCCGTGCTTGGTTTGGTAGAAAACATGAGCTATGTAACATGCCCTCACTGCGGAGAGCAGTTTTCTGTCTTTGGTCAAAAACCCCTTAGTGAAGCTGCGCAGGAGTTCAACGTTCAAGTATGTGCTGAAATACCACTGGATCCACAATTGGCAGAGTTAACTGACCAAGGCAACATTGAGCAAATTGCTGGAACCAGCAGTTCATCATTGAAGGAATTGGTGGACGCACTAGAAACCCTGAGCTGACGCTGATACAAAAATTTTCATCAAACTGAGTTCAAACTCGAAAAAGGGGCGCTCTTAGAAGGGCGCCCCTTTTGGCTTTTTCAAATGCCACTTCTTATGGAAGCTTTTACGGATACGTTATGGTAACTGTTCTTGTGGTGCCATCCCACTTCACAGTAAAGCCAAAAGCTTCACTGATGAAGCGTACTGGTACCATGGTTCGGCTGTTCACTATCTCTGCTGGTAGCGGCATGGTAACCGTTTCACCATCTACTACGGCTTCGGTGCTACCGATAGCCACTCTAATGGAGTGACCGGCAAAGTCAATGGTAGCCGTTCTGGTTGCATCATCCCAGCCCACCTTTGCTCCAAAAGCCTCCGCCACAAAGCGCAGTGGAACCATGGTGTAATCATTCTTTATGTAAGGTGCAACGTCCAAGTCGTAAGTGTCCACGTTCACATCCATCTGCTTTGAACCAATGGTTAGGACCACTGTGTGCGGCCTGTCGTAGGCAAAGAGCCTATAAGCCACGGCACTGTTTCCAGCACTATCAGTAACTGTGACCTTCAATATGTTCAGTCCCACGAAGGCCCTGAATGCGGCGTCAATTTTCACATTGCCTTCTGCATCGGCATTGGTAATCACTGGGTCAGCCATTAGGTTCCCTGGAGCAAGAAGCTCAAGCTGAACCTTTACTCGTGGTTCCGTCTTTGCTGTCACAGCAACCAAGCGCTCTGTGAGTAAATCCTTTTCCTTCGGAGCAAGTATTTCAATCTGTGGTGGCACAGTGTCTCTGATTATCTTCACCGATGCCAGTACCCTGCCTGTGGTGTCAGTGATTTCAATGACGTTTTCGCCTTCATTGGGCAAAGCCACACCGGTGAGTGTGTTTTCACCAGCAACCACGTCGAAGGTCTTTTCACCAATGGTTACCTGCTTCAGGTTCTCATCAAGTACCTTCACTGTGATGTCCACCTGCGTGGTGTTAAACACGGCGCCGTCCTGAGGTGTGAGTACGGTTAGACGCTCTTCACCCTCACTCACGAAGAATGGCTTCAGAGACACACCGGGTATGGTTACAGCTTTTGTCTTGTAGTCCAGTATCTCTTCTTGCTTCATGCCCTCTGGCACGATCATGTCAATCACTGCTGGCGCTGTGCCTGCTTCGTTGCCTCCTCCAAACCTCCACTGCTGCGGTTCTGGTGTCACTTGCCGTATCCTGTTTGTTCCATAACCATCTTGACCCGCTACCATGACCATGATCTTGCTCTCTGCTGTTAGCTCTCCTATTACTTCTTTCGGTATGTCCACTACTACTTGCCCTGGCGCTCCCTCTATGCCCTTTATCTCTATGCCAAGGTCTGCCGCATTAGCTGCACTTATTTCTCCACTGCTTACCTGGTATGCCTTGCTCTCCCAACCTTCTATCTGGAATGCTATGTCCCACTTGAAGTTCTCTGCAAAGCTGATGTTCAACCCCTCTATGCCCTGCGTTGTGCCTTCGTCTGCTTTGTTATCTATGAACAGGAAGTATGTGGCTTTGCTTAACCCCTTTCCACTTCCCCATGCGTCGTCCAAGTTGCCTACGGTGTATGTGGCTGTGTAACTGCCTTCGTAAAGTCCTAACTCGAACTTCAGCAGGTCAAAGTCACCTTCTTTGAACACGGGGTCTGTTGGATAGGTGTAGTAACCTGGTCCGTAATCGTCGCCTTTCGGATCCTCTATGACCACTGGTGTGAGCACTGCTACACTGGGCACCTTTATCCACGGCTTCAAAGACACACCGGGTATGGTTACGGCCTTTGTCTTGTAGTCCAGTATGTCTTCTTGCTTCATCCCCTCTGGTACGATCATGTCTATAACTGCTGGCGCTGTCCCTGCTTCATTCCCTCCTCCAAACTTCCACTGCTGCTGTTCCGGTGCCACTTGCCGTATCCTGTTCACTCCATATCCATCTTGTCCCGCTACCATGACCATGATCTTGCTCTCTGCTGTTAGCTCCCCTATTACTTCCTTCGGTATGGACACTACTACTTGCCCTGGCGCCCCTTCTATGCCCTTTATCTCTATGCCAAGGTCTGCCGCATTAGATGCATTTATCTCTCCACTGCTTACCTTGTATACCTTGCTCTCCCAACCTTCTATCTGGAACGCTACGTCCCACTTGAAGTTCTCTGCAAAGCTGATGTTCAAACCCTCTATGCCCTGCGTTGTGCCTTCATCCGCTTTGTTGTCTATGAACAGGAAGTATGTGGCTTTGCTTAACCCATTTGCACTTGCCCATGCATTGTCCAAGTTGCCTACGGTGTATGTGGCTGTGTAATTGCCTTCGTATAGCCCGAACTCGAA
>Ga0209409_1002439_pt1 | contig 13767 bp, 11 predicted proteins | sample AD_JPNMR1_MetaG_FD_184424 | JGI IMG/M metagenome (GOLD analysis project Ga0209409, IMG submission 184424) | Active sludge microbial communities of municipal wastewater-treating anaerobic digesters from Japan - AD_JPNMR1_MetaG (SPAdes) (version 2) | ecosystem: Engineered > Bioreactor > Anaerobic...
TAAGGATAAAGTCCCTGCTCTGTGAACCGCTCTAGCACCTTTCTCTTTATTTCCAAGCTGTTCTTGGCTAAGTCCATCATCTTTGCCAAAGCTTCAAGAAACTCCTCTTCGCTGTGGCACAAATATCCCAATCTGGGCAGATTTATGGTGACTACGCCTATGCTTCCTGTTTTTGGATTAGCTCCGAACAACCCTCCGCCTTTTCTTTCCAGCTTCTGCGTATTAATACGCAGTCGGCAGCACATGGATCTCACATCTTCAGGTTTCATATCGGAGTTGATGAAGTTGGAGAAATAGGGTATACCGTACTTTGCAGTGATCTCCCACAGAAGTTCCATGTTTTCATTGTCCCAGTCAAAGTCCTCAGTGATGTTGTAGGTGGGAATGGGGAAGGTGAAAGGTCTTCCTTTGGCATCACCCTCCAACATGACTTCCAAGAAAGCTTTGTTAAGCATGTCCATCTCTTTTTGGAAGTCACCGTAAACGGCATCTTGAAACTCACCGCCAATGACAACGGGTTGATTTGCCAGGTGTTTTGGAGGTGTCAGGTCCAAAGTAATGTTGGTGAAAGGAGTTTGAAAGCCAACACGTGTGGGTACGTTAACGTTGAAAAGGAACTCCTGCATGGCCTGTTTTACATCTTTGTAAGAAAGGCCGTCGTATCTGATAAAGGGTGCAAGCAGCGTGTCGAAGTTGGAAAAGGCTTGAGCGCCAGCAGCTTCACCCTGCAGGGTGTAGAAGAAATTGACCACTTGCCCCAGGGCACTGCGAAAATGCTTGGCTGGCTTACTTTCCACTTTACCTGAGTCAGCGCCCTTGAATCCATAACGAAGCAGGTCGATTAAATCCCATCCCACACAGTAAACTGAAAGAGTGCCCAGATCATGTATGTGGAAATCTCCATTCAAGTGCGCTTGCCTGATTTCCTTGGGATAAATTCTGTTTAACCAGTAAATCTTGCTAATCTCTGATGAGATGTAGTTGTTTAGCCCCTGTAAGGAGAACGACATATTACTGTTTTCGTTTACCTGCCAATCCAGGCGGTTCAGGTACTGATCCACTAAGTCGGAGTTAGCCTTGGAGACGATTTCTCTTATTCTGGCGTGCTCTTCCCTGTAAACGATGTAAGCCTTTGCCGTCTTTAAATATGGTGAAGTTATGAGCACTTCTTCCACAATGTCCTGTATTTGTTCAACTGAGGGAATATCATCCTTGATCATTCCTTGTGCCAGGCTGAGCACCTTAATTGTTAGCTTTTTTGCTACTTCTCTGTCGAACTCACCCGTGGCTTGCCCGGCTTTGGCTATGGCATTCGTTATTCTTTCTGCATCAAAAGGCACAATTCGGCCATCTCTTTTCCTTATGTTCTCAAACATAAAACAATACCTCCTTGGATAACTCCTCGCATAAGTTGCCAGTTCAGTTCTAAGTGCTTTTTAGGGATTGTTCCCTCACCTACACGTATTATTCCTTAGTTGAAAACAAAGTAGTGCATGCTTCTATTCTAAGCTCAGGGTATTAGGTTGCGCAACTCTTTAGCGGCATTTGTTATGTCCTTCTGAGAAATTACTGCTGAAATCACTGCTACGCCAACAGCTCCGCTTTCCAAGGCTATGTGAACGTTTTCTTTATTAACGCCGCCTATGGCCACGCAGGGTATGGACGTAACTGCACATATTTGCCTGAGCATGTCCAGTCCAATAGTTTTTGCGTCTGGCTTACTACCAGTACCAAATACGTCCCCCACACCGAGATAATCTGCACCTCCATTTTCAGCTTCCTTAGCCTCCTGAGCGTTAGTTGCGGAGATGCCAACTATGAAGGAAGGGGGAACTATCTTTTTAGCTGCCTGCAGGGGCAGGTCTTCTTGACCCAAATGAACTCCGTCTGCTTCTGCCGCCAAAGCGATGTCCAACCGGTCGTTTACAATAAAAAGTACGTTGTTTTCTTTGCAGATTTCTCTTATGACAAGTGCCATCTCGTAATATTCCCGTGAACTCATTTCTTTGTCACGCAGTTGTATGGCAGTAGCACCCCCATCAATGGCAAGGCGCGCCTGATCAGGCAAAGATACACCGTTACCCAACTTCCTGTCCAATATGACATACAGCTTCAATTTTTCTGTTAGCTGCTCTTTAGTAATCATTTTTTCTTTATTCCTCCTCAAGTATTTTCCACTCTGGGAATTTAAAGTTATGCGGATTGGATGTTATCTCATAAACGACGTCGAACATGTTAATGCGAAAAGTTCCAGGACCCTTGGAACGTCTGGCAGCTTCTTCTGATGCAGCTCCCATCAAGGACAGCGCTGCCATGGCGGCTGGCAAAGGATCCACCACCGATGCGCATGCTGCCATGAGCGTACCAACCCAACAGCCCGAACCAGAAATTTTTGTAAGCCATTCATGACCGCTTTCAAGGCTATATACTTTTGTACCATCTGAAACAAAGTCAATGGCACCGGTGGCTGCGGCAATACAGTCATATTTGCTCGCTACTGTTCTTACCGCTCGCGCGGTTTTTGGCGAGCTTACAGCATCCACTCCCTTTATTTCAGCTTTTTCTCCAGCCAGAAGCGATATCTCAGCGCTGTTGCCTTTTATGATTGAAAAAGCATGCGTTGACAGAAGTTCTCCCACAAGGCTGCAAAGCAGCGTTGTGGCTCCGTATCCTACGGGATCCAACACGGCTGGTTTGTCCATTTTTTTGGCACAAGCAGCTGCAATGAAGAAAGCATTCATCGTCTCTTTCGACAGAGTGCCAGTATTGATGAGGATGGCATTCGCACTTGCCACAAAATCTTCTACTTGGCGAGGTTCGTTGGACATAACAGGTGAAGCACCCATGGCTAACGTAAGATGTGCCTGCTCTGCCATGGCTACCATATTTGTCATGTGATAAATAAGTGGCTTTGTAGAAACTACTTTTTCCAGTATGTTCGAAACATCCAAGTTGCTTACGTGGTTCATGATATTCCTCCTTTCCTTGCCACAATTGTATTTTTCATTTCAGCCAGTCAACGTCAAAGACGTGACCAACACAGCCGTAGCCTTTTCCTCCTTTGAACCGATGTTCGATTCCAAGCCGGGTGTAATCAATGGCTCTTCCAACAGCCTCTATTGTTTCAGTACCAGCTGCGAGTTCAGCAGCCATGGCCGAAGAGAGCGTGCATCCAGTACCGTGATGATCGTCGGTTTCTATACGGTTGTGTTCGAAAGCATAGAATCTCCCTTCATAGTAGAGAATGTCAACTAATGACGCATTTTTTAAATGTCCACCCTTAATAAGCACTCCTTTGGGGCCAAGGCTGGAGATCGCTTTCGCCGCTACCTTCATCTGATCAACTGATTCTATCGTTATGTTACTGAGTTTTTCTGCTTCGGGTATGTTGGGAGTAACGATGAATGCTAAAGGGAGCAGCTCTTGTTTTAACGCATCCACTGCGTTTCCGAAAATGAGTGAGTCACCGCTTTGGGCGACCATCACCGGGTCGACGACGATTTTTTCTACATGGTAATCCCTCAAAGCTTTTGCCACTTCCACAATGGTTTCCTCTCTGGAAAGCATCCCAGTTTTAACAGCACCTACGGGAAAATCTCCCAGAACAGCGTCTATCTGGGCTCTTATCTCGTTCGGTGGGACATCGAATACGCTGTGTACGCCTGTGCTGTTCTGTGCGGTTACGGCAGTCACAGCTACGGTTCCAAACACTTTAAGATGCAGAAACGTGGCCAAATCGGCTTCAATACCTGCACCGCCGCCCGAATCGCTACCGGCAATGGTCATGGCAATGCCCCTGTATTCCACTATTGTCACCTCCGAATATGCAAACCTATTATGCTTTTATTGTCCAACACAAACAGTATCTTTTCAAGCTTAAGTAGTCTTTTCTGCTCTTACAACGACAAATGATCCTTTGCCGTAACCAGGCTTCGGTTTTTCTACTTGCTCGCCTTCTGCGGTATCTGGAAATACTGTCTGACAGAAGGACAGGTTCTTGAAGCCGGCTGCCTGCAACAGGTTGGTTATTTCCTCCACGGAGTAAAAGGTGGCTTCCTTGTAAAATACATCTTCGTTTTTGCGCTGCTCATACATTTTGCCGATGGTGCTGTTCTTGTCGATGAAGGCAATGATAATGGAACCCCCTGGTTTTAGCACCCTATACGCTTCACTCAACGCTTTTCCCACGTCGTTGAGGAAGCATATGACAGTGACCATCAAAACAAAATCAAAGGAACTGTCTTCGAAAGGAAGCGCCTCAGCCATGCCTTCCGCTACTTCAATGCCCCGCTTGCGAGCCAAGGAACCCATGCTCTTGGATGGCTCCAGACCCAGCTTTATGCCAAGCTGTGATGCAAACCTGCCTGTGCCCACACCAATCTCAATACCCGTGCCACCCTTAGGCAGCATCCTCTTTACTGCTTCCAGTTCGCTGAGGTACACGAGCTCGTTTTCATCAAACCAAGCGTCGTATTCCTTTGCATGCTTTTCAAACGGCGCAATCTTTTTCATATTCATGTGATTGATTCTCCCTCTTTAAAAAGCTTTCTTAGGTAAGCCTAAGCTGCTTCCCCAGGCACTTTCTGCTCCACGTTTCTCATCATAAGGAGAGCTGCTATGAGGAATGGCACTGTTATGGCGATCTGTACCAGGAATGTTGCCACGGTGAGGTTGCCACTTGCTCCTGCTTGTGTACTGCTCATCATTTTCGAAAGTGCCTCTGGTGAAAGGATGGCGTAGAAAATGAAGGAGGCGAAATCTATTAAACCATGGATTATGGAAGGAGCTATCAGGTTTTTGCTGAGAACATAGATAGCAGCCAGGTAAAGACCAAGCATAAATGCTTGTATGACGTTAGCAAAGACTGGGAGGAAGTTTGGGTTCATAACAAGGTTGAAAAAATGTGCCAATGCAAAAATGGCTGAAGACCACAGCATGGCTTTCTTGCTGCCATCTTTAACTCCAAGTAGTTTCACGTTTATGGCGTTTAGCACAAATCCACGAACCAGTATTTCCTCAAGAAGACCTGTCGTCAGTGCAGAAAAAAGCACTATGAGCACATGTAACGGGTTTGGACTGACGAATAATGTTTTATCTTGTCCCATGTAATTTAGGCTAAACAACAGCCCAGCGAATATGTAAGCAAGCCAACCGAGTTTAAGCCCTTTCCACAAGGTCTTACTGGTAAATTCGTCTTTGTAAAACAAGTGGTTCCTTTTCATGATCCATATGACAAGCAAAGAAAGAACCATCTGCACAGCTCCCGTTGACAAGCAGTATTCCATCAGATAACCTTGAGCCATTCTATCTGCAAAAAGGTTCTGTAGGATGGAACTGGCTGCTCCCAAAGCCAAAAAGACGATCAACGTAATCAGCACTATGTACGCGTAGCTTCTTTCTGTCAAGGCTTTCACCATCCTTTTGCAAGCTTCTGCATAAACCGACTGACGCTCATACACATTATGGCCCTTTTGGCTATTATTGTTAAGCGGCATAGCTAACTAAGACTTCGGAGGAAGCAAGGGAGTTGAAAACGGAGCTTCACATGGTAGTTCATTGTCGCTGATCGGCAGAAGAAACCGCTCAAAGGTCCACGAAAAGTATTTGGATGAGCGCGGTCACCAAAAACTATTAGCAGAGCACCGTTCTTTGCGCATTGTTCAATATAGCCTGTTATTCTTGCAAAGTTCATATCCGTGTTGGCACTTACACAGTTCACTACAAGGGCAGCTTTCATTCGATTTCATTTCGCAGCTTAATGATAGTCCCAGAATCGCACGCTCAATGCGGGTAATTCTTGGCGGTTACTCACTTTTCGTGTTTATGTGGTTTCATATGCAGCTGGAGAGTAGTTTCTTCTAAGAAAAAGATTAATTGTTTTGTTAAATCATGATTCCCGAGTTTAAGCGAAAACTTTCACTTATCTTAATGTTAAAATGCGGACGTATGGTTATAAATATGAGTGGCATATATTTGCGTGAGAATGTGACAAAGTTAAGAAAACAGAAGTTCATGCTTAGTTGCCAATCTTGTGTATAAAAAGGAGAGATAAAATGAGTACGACAGTTTATGTAATTGGTCTAATAGTAGCCATTTGCATGATACTTCTCAATATTGACGACGTTATTTGGGATATTGGCTATCACTTTATTGTTAGACGTCAAAGAAAGGAAGAAAGATTGCCCATTGCAATGTTGGACGATTTACCTCCTAAGCTATTGGCAATTGTGATAGCCGCTTGGCATGAAGAGAATGTTCTTGGGCAAGTAATCGACCACATGATAGCCACGGTTCATTATCCGAGATCCATGTACCGTGTGTTTTTAGGTGTTTACCCAAATGATCCCGCGACCATTGAAGTGGCTGAAAAACTGGCGCAAAAGTATGAAAATGTCCAAGTGGTCATAAATCCAAAACCCGGTCCCACCTCAAAAGCACAAAACCTGAACCACATAATTGATTCACTTCATGATTTTGAAAAAGAGCACTTTTGCAGATTTGCTGCGGTGACAGTGCATGATTCAGAGGACGTTGTCCACCCGTATGAGTTCAAGGTTACGAATTTCTTGGTGGACCAGTATGATGCTCTGCAATTCCCAGTATTTCCACTTCAAAAAAAGCCCAGTTGGAAGAACTTCTTTAGCGAGATCACATCTGGGACTTACGCGGATGAATTTGCTGAAAACCATTACAGGTACATGGTCATGAGGAGTAGCACACAGGCAGTCGTTCCTTCGGCTGGAACCGGTTTTGTCATATCAAGAACAGTGTTTGATTATTACAAAAACAAACCACTATTTACAGAAGGTAGTTTGACTGAAGATTACAAATTTTCTGTGGATTTAGCAAAGCATGGTTTCAACGTTCACTACGTACTCGAGAAAGTGCCGCGCCTTTTAAACACCGGGAAGCTCAAATGGGATTACGTGGCCACACGCAGTTTGTTCCCAAAAACCTTTGGTGCCGCAGTCAAACAGAAAACACGCTGGATTTACGGTATTACCATGCAGTCCTTACATATCAGGGATATTTTTTCCAAGGAGAATAAACTTAATCTTGTTCAGAGATGGGCGTTATATAAAGATTGGAAAAGCAAATTCGTGAACATACTGGTATTGCCTGCCTACATAATCCTTGTTTATTTCTTGGTTTCTCTTTTTGTTCCGCTACCAGCTGTTTATCCCATGTGGTCTTTGTCTTGGTGGCTTTCTTTAGGCCTCACCTTTGTCATGCTTTATAAACAGTTTATGAGGGGCTTAGCTGTCTATCATGTTTACGGTCTTAGAAGCATGATAGCAGCATGTTTGATTCCGCCAGTTCTTCCGTTGAGGTTAATCTGGGGTAACCTGATCAACTTCACAGCAACGGCCAAAGCTTGGAGTTGGTATTTCTTTGGAGTGGGTACTGGAAAAGCCAAACAGACGAGCATAAAGTGGAATAAAACCGAACACGAATTTTTGGAACAACATGTTCTTTACACCTACTACAGGAATTTGGGAGACGTATTGCTGGAGAAGCAGTACATTGAACCTAAAGCTCTGCAGGAAGCGCTCGAGAAGGCACATGCAGAGAATAAGCGACTAGGTGAGGTACTTTTGGGAAATGGCTACGTGAATGAGGAAATGCTCGCCCGGTCATTAGCTGCAAGCACACATAAGCTGTTTGTCAAGGATATTCATGTGTATGATCCAAAACTGCCTAAAGAGTTTGATACAAGCAAGATGGTGGCAGGGCTATTTTACCCTCTGATGAAGCTTGACAACAGCTGCGTTGTTGCTGAAACAGTGTTTTCAGATCCAGAGTCGTATCGTTGTGAGTTGGATGACACTCACAAAATTCATACTGTCTATACCACAACTAAGCAAATACAAAATGCTTGTGCGGGTAATCTGCAAGTAAGCCCCAGGGATCAGCAGTTCTCGATGCTTGTTAGGAGTTTGCTTAAAGAGGATGTAATAACCTGGGAACAAGCAGTTATTGCTTTGGAAAACAGAGATTTTGCTTTTGACGTACTTGAGTACATGGGCGTTGGGCTAACTGTTGCTTAGGTCAAGGGGGAAGCAATAAAACCTAATAATGAAACCGTTTATGTTGCTTTCTTAGTTTTTTGTGGACCTCATCCGCACCTAATTTGCCGGTGAGAATACATGTGGGTATCCCTGATGGTCCAAAGGTCCATTGTCCTGCCTGATAAAGGTCTTTAAAGGATGTAAAGACAGCTTTTGCAATCTTGTCCAAGTTTGTTTCACACGGTAGTACGGTGTTTGTAAATGCCCAACCAGTAATTGCACCTTCAGAATTTCCAGTGATACGTTCAATGCTTAATGGTGTAGAACAATTGCTAAACAGTACTTTTGTTTTTATTCCGGGAAAAAACGAGCTATCAAGGGTATCAAGTACGGCTTTTTCTGCGGTGCTGTGTTAAACCCGCTATACCTCCCCCGACTATTACGGAGTCAAACTTCATTGAGCCTTTATACTTCATGGCTTTGTTGTGGTGTGAATTTGATTCGCCTTCTTGAGTTCTTCCCTAATCTTTCTGTAGGTGATGATGGGTCTGTCACCGGGGACCAATTTTTCCTCGGAGATGTAAGAAGATGCTTTTGGCTTTTCAGTTACGACCACGCGTTTATCTTGCCGCTCTATGACTAAGTTTCCGTATTTACCAAAGAATGCAACTATGCTGTTTAATGCTTTGGAGTTTGTGACTTTGCAGTAGAACCGTATGTACAGAATGGTGTTCTCATCATCAACTGGTGCAAAATAGATAATCACCTCTATTTGGGGGCTAATGTGATTCATCCATATATTGGGAAATTTAAAGCTGAGGAACGTATCTCGTATTACGCATTCTTCTGGGGGGTTTAGGTTTCTGACCTACATCTTTTTCATTGTTTGCACTGGTCGTTATGGTACGGTCTTCAAAAATTACCTTGGGTCCATTCACCAATGTCTTGTTACCACGCCCTATGGTGTTGTAATGTACGAATGGTAGATGCACCACATCCAGTTGATTCTCTATGCACCTAGAATAATGGGCATTCCAATGGTCTTCCATCTCACTCCAGACATAAGAGTCATCCACGTGTTCGTCAAAAAATGGTAAATTACCAGTGGCTTTTTCTTCGTCACCATACCACAGGTATATGATTCCATGCTCTTCTCTCACTAAGCAGCGGCTGACATTGTAACGACTGATGTCTTTGTTCGTATTCTTCCCAATGGCTGGTACAAGTGTGCATTTACCGTCTTTATCGAACTCGAGACCATGAAAGGGACATTTTATGCAGTCGCCCACTATTTTCCCTTTGCTTAAAGCTGCTCCTCGGTGCGGGCATTGATCTACAACACAGCCGATTTCTCCTCGGCTGTTCCTAAATAGAGCTAAGTCTATGTTTAGCCTCTTGACTGCTGTTATCTGCCCTTTCTCTATTGCCTTCGAAGGCAGTATTGCATACCATTGGTTTGGTATCATGTGGTTCTCCTTTCCCAGAACGAGAAGCAGCAATTCTGTGGAGTAATTATAACATTTTTATTTATTAATTCAATTTAGGCGTTGCATTATGCTAATCTCGTTGCTGTACTAAGAATCTTTGACGAAAGTTTGCCACTCGTCATAAATGGAACGAAGCAGCTGATCAAGGTACGTAAGGGCTTTTTCTTCCATGTCAGTAGGAACTCCATAGTATGCGTCGGCTATACCACCTGTTATGGCCGCCAAAGTGTCGCTATCGCCACCAATAGATATGGCATTGCGTATGGCGTCTTCAAAGGACGTTGACTCGAGAAATGCTTCAATAGCTTGTGGGACCGTGCCTTGGCATGTTTCGTCGAACTCGTATGTATCACGTATTTCATCTAAAGTGAAATCCAGTTCGTAGTAGTCACGTGTGATTCTGCTGCGAATTTCTTCTTTACTGCTCCCTGTGCGTGCCATGAAAATGGCTATCACAGTAGCTTCCGCTCCCTTAATGCCTTCAGCGTGGTTGTGGCTCACGCTTGTTACCACCTTAGACATCTTCACTGCCTCTTCTTCTGACCGAGCTACAAAGCCGACCGGACTTATACGCATAGCAGCACCGTTTCCAAAACTGTTGTATGGTCTTGGGTTGTCGCTGAAAATCCACTGGTAGAACCTTGAACCATAACCGCAATTAGGATATTTGCGCCCGATCTCCTGCATGTAACGAATAGTGTTCCTTTCAAGTACGGAATAGAAGTCATCGCTAAAACCACTTGTAACCACTGATGACTCGAAGGTCCTACAGGTTTCTATTATGGCTTTTGCCACAGCTAAAGTCATTATGCTGTCGTCTGTGACAAAACATTCTTCTGCGAAAAGCGCAAAATCCTTGCTTCGGTGATTGTTAAACTCAAAACGGGAACCGACAATGTCGCCAACAATGGCTCCAATCAATTAGCTTCCCCTCCTTCTTAAACAGATTTTAGTTGATTATGAATGACTCTCATTCTCCAAACTGGTTATCTTTCTTGTGGACCAAAATGTAACTAAATGGCCAATAGCCTATCTCTTGGCAAAAACAAATGTGGTCAGGCTACAAACAACAAGATACACTGCAATACAGATAGCCCAGAGTGTTAAGGACGAGTAAGGGCGCGGGTAGATGTGTACAATACTTGACACAACCCAAAAGCCCGGAAATGCCATCACAAGCCATATGGCGCTGCTCACAAATTTGTTCGACCATAACTTATGGTCATCTTTGGCGTACTTGTTAAGAAATAGCTCATGAAGCACTATCACGAGAAGGTCACCAACAGCAGAAACAATAACGGAAGTAGCATTCTGGTACGTTATCCACAAGCCGATGCCAATTAAGGTGAAAATGGCTATACCGCCTACGGACATTATGTACGCGCTATTCAACTTCCCAGACAGCTCCATTTTCTGGACGACTTTATAAGCAGCCGGTGTATCGTTTTCGCTTTTATAATCCTCATTTATGAGGTAGTCCACGGAAACACCAAACAGTTTACTGATCTGCAGCAAGTTTTCCGCATCTGGGAGAGTGCTATCCACTTCCCAACGAGATACGGCTTGCCTGGAAACCGAGAGTTTCTCCGCCAGGTCTTCCTGTGAAAGTCCATGTTCCTTTCTCAAAGTTGTAAGTTTTTCTCCAAAAGTCATGTACTTCACCTCCACGTATGTAAACTTCATTCTGTATTGTTAGCCTCTATTTGTCCACCACTTCGTGTTTACATTGCCGCAACTTAATGTAACATGTGAGCTACCTATAGCAACCTTTTGCCTTTATGTTATGATGAACAATGTAAATACTCTTTGCAGAAGAAAGCAGGAGGAAAAACTTGAAACTACCATCTCTAAGAATAGGAGATTTAGAAGCCAGAGTGCCCATAATTCAGGGTGGTATGGGTGTTGGAATATCCATGTCGGGTTTGGCATCTGCTGTTGCTAATGCTGGCGGCATCGGAGTCATATCCGGTCTGCATCTGTCTCTCAGCGATCCAAAATGGGGTCCCAACATTAGAAAGGGCAACATTGAAGCGCTCAGGGAAGAAATAAGAAAAGCAAGGAGGCTTTCGCCCCAGGGCATCATTGGCGTGAACATACTCGTGGCAGCAACGGAGTATGAGGCTCTGGTAGAAACCGCGGTGGAGGAAGGCGCGGACCTCATTATTTCTGGTGCTGGTCTTCCCCTAAATTTACCAGAATTTGTAAAAGGTACCCACACCAAAGCTGTGCCCATTGTTTCTTCGGCTCGTGGTGCAACAACCATTTGTAAATCGTGGATTCAAAAGCACAACTACGTACCTGATGCCATCATTGTGGAAGGTCCAAAAGCAGGAGGGCACCTCGGCTTTAAACTGGAAGAGCTGGCAAATATGGACAATTACAAGCTCGAAGACATTGTTTCTCAGGTCATTGAAGCGGTGAAACCTTTTGAAGAACAGTATGGCAAGAAAATACCTGTGATCGCCGCTGGGGGTATTTTTGATGGGAAGGACATCGCAAGGTTCATAAAGCTGGGCGCCAGTGGGGTGCAGATGGCAACGCGGTTTGTGGCAACCTACGAATGCGATGCGTCAATGGAGTTTAAGCAGGCTTACATAAATGCGAAAAAAGAAGATGTGGTAATCATAAAGAGCCCCGTGGGTATGCCAGGTAGAGCCATAAGAAATCAATTTCTTATTGACGTTGAGAACAATGCAAAGAAACCTGACGTGTGCAGGTACAACTGCCTAAAGACATGTGATCCCAAGAAAGCACCTTACTGCATTTCTCAAGCTCTTATAAACGCACAGAAGGGCAACCTGGATGAAGGTTTTGCTTTCTGCGGTGAAAACGTCTACAAAGTGGACAAAATTGTGCACGTGGATGAACTCATAAGCGAACTGGTCAGAGAAGCAGAAGAAAATCTGTAGTAATAAATGAGGAGGGCCACGCTTTCTTCGGTGCGGCCCTCCTTTGTGTTGACATGCTAAGAAAGTCTATTCTACAAGCTTCGCTCTTGTTTCTTGCTACGTAGGTAGTTTATTAGTGCATCAACTTGCTCGTTATTCAGCTTATCCAATGGGACGTTGTATTTCTTTTCTACCATTGTTCTAATCTGTTCTTCGTTTAAGCCAACTTCTTTTGCAAGGGTTAGCACAAAAGAAATCCTTTTGGGGTTGGCTGTGAGAAGTGCGTTAGATCCAGTTTGATGTTCTGGCACTGTGCTTTCTGCATCATCATCTTCAGAGGTTGCTGCCATATTGAATAGCGACAAAAGAGCATACCTTCTCAAGTAAGATATAGTGCTACCAATCGTTTGTACGGATACTTCATCGGTTGTCTCGTAAATAGGTTTTCTCTCTTCATCAACGCCTACCTGAACACGTGCTCTTTGAGGATTAGCCGTCACAGGTCCAAACTCTAGCCAGCATCCATTGGTGTGAAACAGGTAAGTAACAATAGAGATTTCTTGCGAGCTGTTGGATAAAACTTCTTGCGCCATTACCAAACCATTTTTTGTGAGTAAAGGGCGGAGTAGATCGACAATTTGGTCCAGTGGCGCGTATTTAGATTTGAAATATGGGTTCTCGCTGGTCGCAACTGGATTTTTGACTTCATGCTGCACAGCGAGTAACGCTTTAATAAGCTCGCTTATACCTTCAGTATTCCCATTTACTTTCATCTTATGTACCTCCTCAGTTGTTTATCGTCTTTTCTTGATTTTCTCTGTGCATATGTACGACACATGTGACTTACCTCCTTACTGTGAAAACTCAGTGCAAGAAAGCTTCAAGGCTTGTAGACAGAAATTGTAGGCTTATTTAGGATGGCGTACGCTAAATTTTCCGGTATGACAATTTTATAAACGAATTCTTGAAGGATTTATTTCTCTTACATAGAGGATAAATATCGCTCAAGTTCTTTCTTTGCACTTGAGTTACATTATAACAAAGAATACCCTGAAAACAAACATAAAAGCGACATAAATTACCTATGCTTTAGCAGAACTATTAGCTCATTTTTCTTGAATACATTCAGACTCAATATTCACAGTTATTGCAGTTTTATATAGAATGAGTTGATAATCGCGCCATATGAGATATTTTTGGCATGGAAAGAGTTCTTTTGCCGTGAATCTATAGTAATTGGCCATGTGTTTTAGTTCACAGCCTTTTCATTGTAGCGTTTTGACTCGGGTTTGTCCTTTGCAGGAATGCTCAAAGTTTTTCTTTCATCAGTAGTGCCACGCACTCGACGTGTGTGGTTTGTGGAAACATGTCGATGGCTTGGAT
>Ga0209409_1002441_pt1 | contig 13763 bp, 12 predicted proteins | sample AD_JPNMR1_MetaG_FD_184424 | JGI IMG/M metagenome (GOLD analysis project Ga0209409, IMG submission 184424) | Active sludge microbial communities of municipal wastewater-treating anaerobic digesters from Japan - AD_JPNMR1_MetaG (SPAdes) (version 2) | ecosystem: Engineered > Bioreactor > Anaerobic...
ATTCCTCTGCCCTTGACCTATAAGTATGGAGATGAATCTTGCCTTTCATATTTGAAAGGAATTCCTCTTCTTTCTCCCTTACATCTCCATTAAAAAAAGATATAATGGTCTCTTCAAAATTATTATCAGTATAGGCCAAATAGTCTCTATCAGGGATAAATCCAAGTAAATCCAACTCCTGAATATGATTACTCATCACAGTAGAGCCACATCCTGCTGCCTCAAAGAACCTCATATTTGCCTCATCCCTTATGGAACGATTAAATACAATCCTTGCACTACTTAAGAGTTTTGCAAATTCACCTCCGAAGATACCGGTTGTAATTTTAACCTTAATGTGTTTACCGAGCCTTGCAAGCCTGTATAGATATTGTTCCCTTTCCTGTTGAATAGCCCTGTTAAGATTGCCTACAAAAATAACATCAATCTCTTTTTCGTTGCTGTTATAATATGGTCTGTGGAGGTCTGGGTCATAACCGTATAGGCAAAAAAACTCACAGTTATTAAACCCCAATTTATTAAATATCCTTACCCCCTTCAAATCGCAGAAGAAATAATCAAAAGAATCAAGGATGGGGAGCATTTTATTAAGTGTTAGATTGTAATCTCCCACAAGCCCAATAACTGGATAGGGTGAATTTTCAAGGTTTGAGGGCATTCTATAGAATTCCGCATCTCTGATAACTATAAAATCAGGCTCCCATCCGTGAGGCAATCTGGATAGCAACTGGTCTAACATGACAAATGAGTTATCAAATACAATTGTCTCTGCCACTTCCTTTAATGCCTTAACCAAAAAAGCCTCGTTTCCTTTTGGGTCGTAAAGTCCCGGGCCTAAAAGTATCCTTGCCTTCATTTTCTAAAAAAGATTTAATCCTTCTATCTCCTTTAAATTTGTTATTGCATCGAAATTGCTCGGGTCAATCTTTAGAATCCTCTGTAAAAGGCTTCTCGCTCTTTCTATATTTCCTGTATTGGCTTCTATTGCTGCAAGATTATTCATAGCCCTTACATGGTGTGGCCACATATCTATAATTTTTTCAAAAAGTCTTTTAGATTCCATGGTAAATCCGCACTGATAATCGAGTTCTGCCTTAAGATTTACTATAAAAGGTGAATGGGGATATATTTGCATAATCCTTAAGGCAATCTGTCTTGCCTCCCCAAATTGTGAAACATTAATATTTTGTTGAATATTTTTTAATCCTGATGCCAGTTCCTTTGTATATAGCTCAAAAATATTGTTTGTTAATGGAGGCGGTAGAATCGAATAACCAGTACCAAAATCTAAGGCAAAACTGTTTAATTCATTACTTCGAATATTAGTAAGCATATTTTCATCAACAAAAAGAAAACCTGATAACCAGCCATTATCTTTTAGCTTGGGATACCAGGCAGAAAGAAGGGCGTATGTATCAGAAAAAGGAGAGTTGTCATTTATAAATATTATATCAATGCTTTTGTCATTGAAATTAGAAGCGCTTACAATGTGCGAAAGCGGGATTACGTCTATTGATTCAAGGACATTGAAAGTTTTTAAATTATCTATAAAACCGATGCGCTTTTCTTCCTCATCCATTGACTCATCAATACGATAAAATGAAATGCCTGATTTATTTCCTGCCATCAATCCCTTTATAAAGGCATCGCAGAAGATATTACTACCTCCTCCAATTTCAACTACAACCTTTTTATCATCATCCATCAGCCTTCCCATATTGTAAAAGTAATGGCTATCACAGTCTGGAAAAATAACGCTATCTACTATTTGTTTAGATCGTGGTTTAATAGTTGATGTTCTTTTTTTTGTTTTTATTTTCTTTTTTTTCTTCATAAATACCTCTTTTATAGTTTGTTTGTGTTAAAGTCATTATAGCAAGATAAAGCTGTTTTGCCATATTAAATAAATATATGCAATAACAATACCAAAAGGTATTTATAGCCGGTACAGTTACAGTGGCTTGGAGAAAAAACTTATATATTAGAAGGGGTTATATGATGTCAGGATATGTCATATCTATGGCGTATCCTAAAAACCTGACATTTTTTTGACACTTATCTATAAATAGCACTATAAATAGCCACCTACGGTGAGTGTTCTACCTGGAGATTCCTGGGTATTTATTTGCTTTTTTGAGGCAACAAAGGTGTCATAGGCACTCGATGAATCTTTGCCCGAATTATTTTCCCTTTCTTTTTTGTGTGCCTCTTCAAAGCCTTCATATAGAGTTTTTATTAAGGATTTACATTCTTCAACGGCATCTTTATCATTCTTAATATTTGCCTCATCAAGGCGTTTGATAATATATAAATAAAGATTCTGGAGATTTTTTGATATTTCACCATACTGAACGTCCACTGAATCATATAAAATTTCAATTACCTGTCTTATCTTTGATAGCTCAGCATATCTTTTTTCAAAATTTTTTGATTCTATGTAAATATTTACTATGTCAAGTTTTTCCAGCATCATTTGAAATACCTTAATAAGCAAAGCCCCCTTATCACTCTCATCCACAGAGGCTAATGTATTCTTATAACTTTTAATACCGTTTAAGGTCATAACCCCTCTCCTTTTTTAAGAATTACTCTTTTTCATATAATCAATCTGCTGTGTGAGCCAGTTTTTCATGAGACTGGAAGAAGATATTAGTAGTTCAAGGCTGTTGTATTTTTTCTCAAGGGCTTCAGCCTCCCTTTCATACCTCTCATTGAGTTCCTCTATTCTTTTGTCTATATCTGTTATGGTCTGATTTATTGATTTTTCAACCTGGGTGAGCGTCCCTGTAAAAGGGTCTATATAGACATTCATATTCGTCTTCAAGGTATCGCCTAATTGTGTCAGGATATTTATGACCTCCTGCCTGTTTGAAGATAATGCCTCTGAAAAGGTGGTAGAATTTAAACTCAGAGTTCCATCGCTTGCAAAGGTAAAGCCAATAGAGGATGCTGTTTTATAGATAGTATTACCACTTACCTCTGCAAATACGGCATCTATTATGTTGTTTCTGACAGTATGGAGATTTATATCTCCCATAAGGGGTGTAGATTTGCTGTCACTGGAATATGTATTTTGCGTCTTAACATAGCTTAAAACACTGTTAATACTGCTTACCAGAGCAGAGACCTTGCCACTTATAGCACTTGTATTCTCTGTGATTGCCAGGGTTATGGGACTACCCGAATTTGTTCCTTTCAGTGTCAGGGTTACGCCACTTATGACATTTGTTAATGTATTGGTTGTAGATGTGATATCATATCCGTCAATCTTTACAGATGCATCAGCACCTGTTCTTATTACATTTTTTTTCAAGTCTACCGAATCAAGGATACCAAGTGTTTCAAGGACATCATTGTCATCGATTAGTGTTATTCCTTCTGCACCTGTTGCCTGTGATTCGATTATGAGTCTGTGCTCAGTATCGGATATGGATAAAATATTTGCAGTAACACCTGCATTGGCATTATTTATCTTTGAGGCAATAAGTGTCAATGTATCATCTGATTCAATGGTTATATCTTCACCATTTATATTGATAGTGCCTGATAAACCAAGGGCCTGTGTCTTTGATGTCTGCGAGTCAGATGCAATCTTTTCTGCCTGTGCAAGGCTTAATACCTCTATGGAGTAACTGCCTGCACCGCTTACACTACCAAGAGTTACCCCTAAAACATTTTCAGGAGTTATAGAAGGGTTTGAAGATGTCAGAGAACTTGAGTAAATAGCATATCCTGCTAATTTATCGAGTTTGTTATCGTCTATATAATTTTTCAGGCTCAAAAGAAGCCCGTTAAAGGATTGGTATGCAGAGAGTTTTGACTGATAGTTTGTCTTTTTGTTTTCAAGGGGATTTATAGTTGCGGCTTTTTTAGCATTTATAATATCATTTATAAGATTAGTCCAGTTTATATTGCTTGTAAGCCCTGTTAAAGATATGTTACCTGCCATTATTATATCTCCTTATCCACTAAAAGGCCTATTAATTCATTAAATGCTTTTAAAAATCTCACCATATCCTCTGGTGGAATCTGTTTTATAATTTCGTTGTTGTTTCCGTTTACAACCTGTATGATGATCCTGTTTATCGATTTATCGTACTGGAATTTGATAGAACTATTGGACTCAAAAAATTTGAGCATTTCTTCAATATTTTGTCGTAACTCTTCCTGATTATTTTTTATATTGATTGCAGACACCTGGGTTGGTACAGGCTTTGCCTTTGTTTTATCACCTGAAAAACCAATTGCTTTCTCTATAAACTGGTTTTTAATCTGAATATTGTTTATTGATGAGATATCCATGGCATCACCTTAGGTTATGTCCCCCGCTTTAACTGGCGGGGGACATATTTATTAAATTACCCGTTATCTCATGAGCGACAGTATAAGCTGCGGTAACTGGTTCGCCTGTGCAAGCATTGCTACACCAGACTGTGTCACTATCTGGAACTTTGTGAAGTTCGCCATCTCTGCCGCAAAGTCTGCATCCTTAATGGTAGACTCCGCAGCCCTTGTGTTCTCATACATTGCCTCAAGGTTGGCAAGATGATATGAAATCTGGTTCTGGGCAGCACCAATTTTGCCCCTTTCGGTGTTGAGATTTTTAATTGCCGTATCGATTGTTGTAAGATAGGTCTGGGCGTTTGTTTTGCTGCTAATATCTCCCGACAGATTGAGCACATGACTTGAGTCTGCCCTGAAGTTTGAAATATCAACACTTATCTGGTCAGACTGATTATTTATGTCTCCTAACTGGAAGTCAAACGAAGATGATCCTGCGGCGACTGTTATAGTATTATTTGAGGTAATATTAACTGAGGCAGAAGCATTGACTGTTACCTTTATTCCAAGATTAGAGAAGTTAGCTATTACCGTATCAAAGTTTGAAGGTCTTGTCACAGTTACTGTCTGTGTGGTGCTATTAGGGCCTTGTAATGTTAAAGTAACAGTTGCACCTCCACTAACTGTTAGTGTATATGTCCCTGCTGCAGCGCTTGATACATCTATTCCTGATATACCGTTTCCAACAGTTAGAGAACCACCATAAGTTCCACTATTTGCTCCTTTTAAAAGCTGTGTTGCACCGTATTTGGTATTCTCTGCAATCTTGTTAATTTCTGCTTCAAGCTGTTGCCTCTCCTGGTTAAGTGCTGCCCTATCGTCTGATGTGACGTTATCCGATGCTGCTTGGGTTGCCAGTTCTTTTAGCCTTGTAAGGATGTTCTTTATCTGGTCAATACCACTTTCGGCCGTCTGTAACATTGCTATTGCCTGATTGCCATTGTCAATAGCCTTTGCAACACTTGCTGCCTTAACATTTAATTTTGTTGCAATACCAATTCCCGCTGCGTCATCTGCTGCCTTGTTGATTTTGTAACCTGAAGAGAGCCTCTCAAGAGCCTTGGACATGCCAGCGTTGGCTACGGATAGCCACCTCTGTGTGTTTAATGATGCTACGTTTGTTGCGATTCTAAAAGCCATGTTAAACCTCCTTGTTTAATTTTTTATTCGGCATCTTGCCTTTTTTATTTTTTAGGGAAGCCTTACTTTCCACCTCCTTTCTTCCCTTCTGATTATATTATCGTTTGGATTTTAAAAAACTTAAGTTTATATTTAATTGAAATTGAAAAAATTTTAAAAATTTAAAAACCATCCCTGAAAAAAGATTTATATTACAGTTATTTTCAGGCATCATTTTAGGTAATGGAAGATATAAAAGAAAAGGGGACAAAAATTTATTTTTCCCATGAAATGCCTTTAAAAGAGTTTTTTGCTTAAATCCGTTTATAGAATTAGAAAAAAAATTTTGTGAGAATTTTATGCTTTAAAAGCAGGATTTTCTTTGGGCTTATTAGCATCTAATCCCAGAAGATGTTTGATTCCCTTTTCAAAGAGGGATAATGCATTATTTTCATTTAATTTCTTAAGCATATCCATTATCTTTTGATAATCTTCAGGAAAGGGCTTCTCAGGAATGAATAGATTATTAAACAATAGCCTGTAAAAATGATTTATACCGTTTAAGTTTAATGTCATGCAGTTAATCAAAAACCCGCCTGCTATTACCTCAGGGTCATAAAGGCTCTCCTCTATTAAATTGAGTTCATCTATTGCACTAACTAAATCACCCTTTTCTATTAAAAGGAGAAATCGTTTTTTTATAAAAGACGGCTCTCTTTCGAATCTTATCAGTGCATCCGAGCATAGTTTTAATGCTTTATCAATATTTCCCGCTTTTTCTTCACACAGTATAAGATACTGATAATACTCCATATTATCAGGTTCTATATTTATTAAATAATTAAAACATTCTCTGGCGGTAGAATAATCCTTGGCGAAAAGAGAAGAAATGCCAAGATAAGTATTGAGATTTTTCTTACAACCCTGCGGATTCACAGGAGTTAAACAGTTATTAAAAGTTTCATCCCTTATGGCTTTAAGATATTTATATGCATTATCATAGTCACCAGTCTTATAGTAAAGTTCTCCAAGAGTAAAAATAAGAACATTATCTCCCTGAGGCATCTTCATTTGTTCTAGAAAGGATATGGCTTCTTTAATTTCATTCTTACTGCAAAGAATTGAAACCTTTTCCAGAGCTACCATCCCGAACATGTCTGTAAACTTAATCTTTTCATTCTTTTCTCCAATTTCTATCAATCTATCAAGATAATGATTTGCTTCGTCTATTTTATTTAATCCTCTTAAAGTTCTTGCTATAAAAAATATTGTATTGTTATTATCGGGGTCTTTTTTAAGTTCTTCCATTAATATCTTTATATTTCTATTAAGCTTTTTTAGTACTTCTTCATTACTATAGTATCCATGATGGATAATTGTAGCTTCGCTGACGGATATTTTTATACCTGCCATCGTAACGGCACGAATTACCTGTTCATGCACTCTCCCTGAAAACCTTATCCTTTTTTTATTTGGAAAAACTCTTAACTGTAAAGAAATATCTTCAACCCCATTCATGTTGTTTTTTATATGAAGATAAAAGGCATTACCTCTTTTTAAAAGAAGGTCTCTTTTTATTATTTCGTGTTCTGATTCGGGAACTTCATCATCTCCATCAAGCCACAGAACATAATCGCACGTGGCGTACTTTAAAGACTCATTTCTTGCAGCGGAGAAGTCATCACACCATTCAAAGAAGTAGACCTTTGCACCAAAGGATTTGGCTATCTCCACAGTTCTATCCGTTGAGCCTGTATCCACAACAATTACCTCATCGGCAAGACCCTGGATGGAAGAAAGTACCCTGGGCAAGTTCTCCTCTTCGTTCTTTACAATCATACATACAGAGAGTGTCGGGGTATCGGGTGTCTGAATATGCAGATGTGTATTTTTTATCTGAGAATGCCTGTTTTTATTCTTTTTGTTTTTCTTTTTCATTCTTTTATTTCCTTTTTTTCTTTTATCGGAGAACAAGAAAAAACCTCATATCCACATTCTTTCCTTTTATGATTATGCCTTCGTTTTCTTACCAAAAAGGACAAGCATCCGCAACCTTATTTCAGATAGTTCAAAAAATCTAAACCCTTATTTTTTGTCATACTGCAAGGAATTGCCACTTTCTGGTTGCACTTATCTATTGTTTTGGTTACCTTAACTACCTTGTCATTTAATTTTTATGCAATTTTTATGCCTCTGCTATGTCAACTGCTGTTTTTTTTGACTTGTAGCCTTTAGAGGCCTCCCAAATGATTGCTAATACAAGTCAATATTGGCTTTTTCAATCAATTAACCTGTTTTTATATTGTTTGTCAGTGTGTCACAGAGCATGTGATAGTTTTTTGACACCACTGGCCCTTAAAATACAAACCCAATTAAGTTTCATTTTGCTATGGAATGATTTATAATGTTAAGAAATGAAACAATATGAGGGTAAAAATATCCATAAGTTCAAAATTAAAAATATTAAGTATCTCCTTTCCTATAGAATGATCAATGATGGGTTAGAATTAATTATGATTGGCCCTCATGAAAATTATTATCGTGATTTGAAGAGTTATCTAAAAAAAGATAAGAAAGGGTCAACAGATAAATCCAATTGATGGCACTTCGCCACGATGACCTTTGAAAATGGTCGATTTCAGGTCTCAAGAACAGGTATCTCTATTATAAAGCATGCGCCTTCAGGGAGGTTATCTTCTACTGAGATCTTTCCATGGTGTTCAAGGATAATGGACTGGACTATGGCAAGCCCCAGCCCTGTCCCATCCTTTTCCTTGGTGAAATAGGGGTCGAATATCTTCTCCTTGTCCTCGTCAGGGATGCCCCTGCCGTTGTCTGCAATCTTTATTATAGCAACACCTTTTTTCTCATCAAATCCAGTGGTTATATCTATCTCACCCTGTTTATCACCTATTGCCTTTGCCGAATTGGTAATAAGGTTTATAATCGCCCTCCTTATCCCATCTTTATCCACCCTGCATAGAGGTATTTGGGACTTCTTAAAGTTAAAAGAGATATTTGGGTAGAGGTTGTTATATATCTCTATGGTCTCATCTATAATGGTATTTAGGTCTTCGAGGGTCTTTGCCCTGGATATGTGGGTCAGCCTTGTAAGCTCATTTACTATACCCTTTATATCATCCACCGACTTGATTATCACTGATGTTGTCTCATCCAGGACATCCCTATCTTTTCCCTCAAAGCCACTCAAGACCTTTCTCCTTATCCTTTCTGCAGACAGGATAATAGGTGTCAGCGGATTCTTTATCTCATGGGTGAGTTTTTTTGCAATCTCTCTCCATGTAGCAAGCTTTTCTGCCCTCACAAAGTGTGTAATATCATCAAAGGCAATTATGAACCCCTCAATCCTGTTATCCTCGTCTTTTAGGACAGTAAGGGATGCCCTTATAAAGGTGATGTCCTTTTTTAGTCTGAGCTTCATCTCCTTTACAATGCTTATGTTCTCTGAGATATTCCTTGCTTCTTTGAGGAAAGACTTCATGACCTGTTTTAGCTCTGAGCCAAAGACCTTTTTTAAAGGCCTGCCTATCCACTCATCACCCTCTACACCTAGTATGGTTTTTGCTGCCCTGTTTAATAGCACTATATTGCCTCTATTGTCCGTGGATATGATGCCTGTGGCAACATTGTCGAGTATGACCTCTATATATCGCCTTTTCTCCTCTATCTCTTCCTTTGCAATCTTCAGTTCCCTTGCCATGCTGTTGAATGCGCCTACCAGTGTCCCTATCTCGTCACCGCCTTTTTCCTCGAGGCTTATATCGAACTTCCCCTTTGCTATGATAGATGCCCCTTCTTTTACTTTTTCTATGGGTGTTGTTATCCCTGAGGCCATCTTGATGCCCACCCATACAGAAAAGAATATGGTTATTATGGTTGTGAGAAAAAGAGGTATTATAAAGCTGTATTTCAGTATCTTTTTGAATGTCCTCGATTCCTTGAACTCCTTATGGACAGATGCGATATCCTTTAGCCTCTCTGTCCCCTTGACCCTTATTATATCCCCTATGAAAAGGACACCCCTTTCAAGGCCAGTATCATCGTTTATCCTTGTCCCTGATATGACAATCTCACCCTTTCTTAAGGGCATGATGAGCCTGATGCTATTTTCTTTTGTGCTGGCCTTTGTCTTTGATGAGAGGGTAGAATCAATATTCTCAGGCATGTTTGTGACCCATATCTGCCCTGAAGGGCCATGGATAGAGTAAAATTGGAATGATTTTTCCTGCCCCTGTCTTTTTAAAAATCCAGAAAGACCACTGCCATTATCCAGTAACCTCTTTTTTATCAGTTCTTTTGATACAGAAAGGCCTATCCTTTCGTATCGTTTGAAAAGGTCATCGTAGTAGAACTGAGATATCTCAAGGGCATTATCCAGGGTATCCTCTATCTTCTGGCTGAACCATCTCTCCATGGTTATGTTAAAAAAACTTGTAAAGATTAAAAAAAGTGTAAAAGACGGTATGATAGATATAAAAAGCAGGGTAAAGGTGAGTTTTGTCTTTAATCTTGAGCCCCATATACCCCTTTTCGTCTCTATATAATTCTTTATAACAGTCCTTGTTATTAGAAAGAGGAGCAGTAGTATCAGTAGGAGGTTAATATTCAGTATAACGACTATGAGCTTATTTTCACCTATGGGAAGGAATTTTTTAAAAAAGGGCAGTTGTGTCTGTAAGTATACCAGAAGACCGAAGACAACTAAAACAAGCCCGACTATGGAGATTTCTTTTTTATATCTCATAGATTTTGTATTTCTTCCAAAAGCATTTTTCAGGCATGCCTGTCAATAACTGTCATATAATTGACACAAAGTTTATCTGTCTCTTATCCCTGTCACCCCTGCGGTATGAATGAAAAAGGCCGTCTGTGCACAACGTGCATATATCAAGGTCATATATTGCTGATACACCTTCTTTGGAGAGAACCTCCTTATTTGCCTGGCGAAGGCTTAAAAAAAGCGTATTGCCTGCCTTCCTGAAGATAGAATCAGAGAACCCTTTTTCCTTAAAGGCTTTATAGAGGTCTTCACCGACAGTATAACAACACACATTAACAGAAGGGCCCAATATAGCTATTATCTTTTCTCCTGTGCCGCCGAGACCTGTCATGATATTAACAGCATTTTTTGTGATACCCTTTAATGTCCCACGCCAGCCTGCATGGACAATTGATGCTATAGGGTAATAGGGTTCAAAAAGGATAATGGGCAGGCAGTCTGCTGTCTTTATTACGCCTGCAACATTTTTTTCTAATAAAACAATCCCGTCGCCTGATATGGGACGGTATCCATCTCTTATAACATGGACTTGATCGCCATGCTCCTGATGGAGGACTATAAAATCCCTTAAACAGAACAAATCTAAAAAATCCCTACCTTTAGTCTTATCTATAGTAACCACAGGGGAAGAGGCAGTAAAAAAACCATGTAACAACCCCTTTTCCTCTAATTCGGGGATGTGGAAATAAGACCAATCACCGTTATGTCTTAGCTGATGTGTCATTTTTTCAGTGATTATATCAGTTTGTAGCCTGAAGGACAATAAATAGTTAAGATACGTAGTTTTACTCCAGGCAATCCCATCTAAAAAATCAAAATCAGAAATAGATTTGTTTTACTCTGGAATTTTTAAATTTTTAGATTGGAAAAGCATTTAGTCTATAGTCTATAGTCTGCCTTCAAGGCCTTAAGGTGTATGTCTCTGGGATATTTAATGGGTTTGGCTTTCATATTTTATTTTTCTTGTAAAATACTAAATTATCTGTAAAAATCGAATATTACCATAAAACATGGGTTGGGGTGTAATGGTTATCAAGGTGGTTGTGTTAAACGGTAATGCCAAAAAGAATGGTTTTATTGCCGATGTATTGTCAATTATATCATCACATCTTACGGCAAATGGTGTTTCTGTTCAAAACATATCCCTGTATGAATCCCATATAAAAGATTGTATTGGTTGTTTTACATGCCTGAAGACAGGTGTATGTATAATAGAAGATGATATGAGAGGCATTATTGAGACCATGAAAGGTGCTCATGGTTTTGTTGTTGGCTCTCCAGTGAGGAACGGGCTTGTCACAGCATGTTACAAGCGATTTCTGGAGAGGATAACCTACATACTCGGGTTTACTCTGCTCCTTGAGGATAAATATACCCTTGCTATATCCTCGGTGGGATATGCAGGAGGGAAAAAAATAAACAGAGATTTTTTGGGCTTACAAAATGTATTTCATACGAGATTATCCGGTTTTCTATTCTATAAGGTAGGTATTCCAACAAAGATTAAGGCTTCAGATATAAATAAAGATTTAGAAAAGGCATCAGATAAACTCATAATGGATATAAAAAACCGTAGCCCAAGGAGCCTCATAGACAGGGTTGCCTTTGCCATAGAGAGAAGGTTCATGCGCAAATTAATGTTTGAAAAATACCCTGAGGTATATGCAAATGTCATAAAAAGCTGGAAGGAAAAGGGCTATTACACCTGAGATAAAGAGGTATTCAGATTCAGGCTTTAGTCCAAAAACCCCTTGACATTAAACTTATAATCAAGGGAAAATGGATACGCACCATAAATAAATAAGGAGGTTCGTATGTCGTCTATAAGATTATCCTGGGCAATATTAATCGGTCTTGTTATAGGTTTTTTCTTTTTTAACCCATACGTTTTTGCCTCTCCGCCTGATAACTTTACAGCAATAATGGTTACACAGGGCTTTGAGACACCAATGGCAAAGATGGGTGCTAAGACACGGGTAGAGAATGCGGGCATGAAGGGTATAGTGACCATAGTCTTAGGTGATGCAAAAAAGACAATAACCTTGAATACAAATAAAAAACTCTATCATGAACAGCCTATTCAACAGCAAGACCAGATGGTTTCCTACTATGAACCTGATATGGTATTTGAGAAAAAAAAGATAGGTACCGAAAAGATTGATGGCCATCCATGCAATAAATATGATGTAGTTTATTACAGAAAAAGCAGTCCCAATGAAAAACACAAGGCAGTAATATGGGAGGCCACTGATTTAAAGGACTTCCCTATAAAAATGGAGTTTGATGCCCCACAGGGAAAAACGACCATTATGTATAAAGATGTAAAACTCGGTGCTGCCAAGGCCTCCATGTTCGATGTACCAAAAGGATATAAAAAGGTAAACAGCATGCAGGAGGTAATGGGTATCGGCATGGGCATGGATTTAGATAAAATGGATGAGATCATGAAGAATATGCAAAAGAGGCAAAGACCTCAGAGGTAATAAATAATATTAGGATATTCGGAGAGGGTGGGATTCGAACCCACGGTCCCGGCTTAGCGGGACAGCCGATTTCGAGTCGGCCCCGTTATGACCGCTTCGGTACCTCTCCTCATCTTAAAAAAACTCTTTAGTATTTCCTCGCTTTGAGCTTTTAAAATACCACCTTTTACATCAACTCTGTGATTAAGTCCAATATTATTTATATCAATTTTAGAGCCAAAAGCACCTGCCTTTTTGTCATAACAACCAAATATAACTGTTTTTATCCTTGCCTCAATTATGGCTCCAGCACACATGGTACATGGTTCTTTGGAGCAGAACATGGTGCATCCTGTCAACCTGAAGTTGTTTAATACCCTTGATGCCCCCTCGATGGCAAGTATCTCTGCATGGGCAGTGGGGGAATTTTTCTGCCTTGTAAGGTTATGGGCAATGGATATTACCTTGCCTTTCTTATCGAGTATTAATGCCCCTACAGGCACTTCTTCTTCTTCAAAGGCGCACATGGCCTCCACAAGACACAGCTCCATAAAATATTCATCGTCCATGTCATGGCCTCTCGAGTATGGCATTAATGCCGTCAAAGAGTGGGTAACTCGTCTTTTCTACTTTTTCTTTCATCCTCATTATATAATCAGGCCTTAAGCTGTCCTTCCATCTCGGGTAACCGCCAATCCACAGGTATCTTATAAGCTCATGGAAACCGAGCCTCGAAAATCTGTACCCCCCTATGCTGATCGTCCATGTGGTTTCATCTATGATGACCTTTATATGTGAAGGGCTGGCGTATCTCTTTATTATATCTTCCATTATTGCCCTTGTCTTAAATCCTTCAGGGTTTTGCCTGAATTTATCCGGTTCATGGGGAAAGGGGAAGAGGCTGTATACCTCACCTATGAAACCGCGGAGGTCAACCCCTGCTATGGCACCCATGAGATTGCCTATCCTCTGTGGATGGATTATATAGGTCTCCCAGTCCTGGGAATGGGCATTGTCTGTGGTCATCTGCGCTATTTCAG
>Ga0209409_1002456_pt1 | contig 13684 bp, 15 predicted proteins | sample AD_JPNMR1_MetaG_FD_184424 | JGI IMG/M metagenome (GOLD analysis project Ga0209409, IMG submission 184424) | Active sludge microbial communities of municipal wastewater-treating anaerobic digesters from Japan - AD_JPNMR1_MetaG (SPAdes) (version 2) | ecosystem: Engineered > Bioreactor > Anaerobic...
AATAGTAGTACTATTTATGTTAGTAAGTGGCGGATTTATTAATCTGCTATTTACTGTAAACACCTTAAAAGTTTTTATAGTGGATATAAAAAGGAAAGGTCCAGCTAGAGATATTATTACCGACGCTATTTTTCTCCTATTTTTTATTGCATTAGAGGTATTTATAATTTCCCTTTTAATTTTTTGGTTTAAAGGAGTTTAGGGAGGGTAAGATGAATAACAAAAATAACGGGTGTAAAGATGGTAGTGGTATACTTAAAACATACAGAGAAGTAAAAAATAGAATCTTTTTCTTAGACGAACTAACTAGGGAAAAAGATGATGTTCTAATAAGATTTAAGTCAGTTGGTCCACAAGATACTATTCATGCTTGTGTTAGACAAAACGATATGAGAGGGAAATCAGAGGAAGATATAGTAGAGTTTAACACAAAAAGTAATTATCCTTTTCTAAAAATACTAAGCGAATTTGGCAAAGTCACAGTACGTATAGGAGATGAAATAACTTCCTTAGGGGAGGATATACTTAAAGAAATACAAGCTGAGGAGAAGAAAATGTCGAAGAAAATAATTAATGAAGATAATATTGATCTTCATAGTCTTATACTTGACTTTGAAGAAAGAAAGTATTCACTTTATATTTACCGAATCTATGGTGAAAGCGTTAGTATCTCTTTTATTTCGGAGGATAAAGAAAATACTTATATCGTTACTGCTAATAAGCTAGACAAAAACACAGTAATACATTCTTCTAATGTTTATACCCTACAAGAATTAATTAGTATATTTGGTAAGGTAACTCTTAGTGGGAGCTTCTTGATAAATCATTCATCTGCTTGGGAAATAGAATATGATGGAAAAGAGGGTAAATTAAGGAAAGTTTATAAATGAGTAATAACCAACTGAAGAAGTGGTTTAGAGAATTCAACCAGAAAAGACTCAAAATAATAAATAAGATAAAGAAAGAAAAATTTTCGGAGGTACTAGAGTATTTTCTGTATAGTAATATGAAAGAAAAAGAACCTGAATTCTGCCCTCTCTATAAAACAGGGGAACTGTGCCACAATATGGATGAGAATGAACTAGTTTGTTTTTATTGCGGTTGTCCTTTTTTCGATTTTGAGCTATGGGATGAAGAAAAACAATTATTTGGTGGGTGTAAAATTGGAAGCATAAAGGGATTTAGAAATGAATATGGTTATTGGGATTGTTCTGAGTGTACTTTTCCACATACCCATATAAAAGAGTATATTAATGACACAAAAAGGAATTGATTTAAAAGGAGGAGAGGTGCTAAAAAAGATATCTATTTTAACAGATAGGATTATTCGCTTATCTGAAGAAGAAGTGAATTTTAGAAAAGCTAGGGGGGTAGAGATTTCTCTAATGGAGGAAAACGATACAAAAGCTATCTACGAACCAGAAAGAGAGATTATAGTTTTTTCCCCCTCTTTAAAAGATAACTTTGATGAATTTTGTATTACTTTGGCACATGAACTACTACATGTATATGGATACGGACCTGAAAAGCACGATCTGGTAGAAGTAATATCTACCAGAATAGCCTCTACAACCAAATTCAAATTTTTTGCAAAAGAAGTATACAACAGGGTATTTAAAGGCAGGGATAAAAATGGAAAAACCAATTGAAGTAAGTTATAATGATACAGAAATAATAAATGATTTCATTAAAAAGGCTGAGATGAAAACTAGCCCAGAGGCGCTGGCAGTTTGTATAGAATATTTACTATCTGAGGAGTTACAAGAGAATCCAATTGCCTCTTATTTGTTAGGGGGGGATATTAAACATTTACTAAAAAATAGAATATTCCATATATTAATAAATAAAAATCGGGGAACAATACGAGTTACGAAAACTCACACTATACCGGATGAAGAAATCCCAGAATGGTTGTTTAGTAGTGTTTTTTCGGGTTCGGAAATAATTACGTTTCTGTCTCCGAAGGACTTTTTTGAATTAATATCTGATAGAATAGAAGAGGAATGTTCAGAGTGTGATTGGTTTGATATAATTACTAGTTATATGGATGATTTTAAATTAGTTTCAGGGCTTATTATGGATCGAAGAATACATATTTATAAGGTAGGGGAAGAATTTGTAGTAGTAAATAGGGGAGTATAAAATGGAAATAAGAGAAATAGATACAGATAGCCATTATTCTGAAGAGGTGATGTCAATATTAGAGAGAATTCGTAAGTATGGTAACGAACTTGATATGTATACAACCAATAAAATGTTGAAATTTGCTGAGAAAGAACTTGGGAAAAAAGGATCTTTTATTGAACTTAGTGCTTTTTACGATAGACTTATATGTAGAATAATGGATTGTTGTTATTGGGGTAAGTTTGTCGACTTTGAAACAATTCTTGCAGATTATATATTTTCAGAATTTACATTATATGAAGTAACTGATGGAGAAAACAAACTTTATGTTTTAGTTACGTAAAAGGAAGGCGTATATTTTATACCTGGAAATAAGGGGCAAAATCTGTAAAAACATTAGAGAGCACAAAAAGTCAAACTAAATAAGGTTAATCAACCTTGTGTTAATTCTCGTAAAAATATTCCAAAAATAAGGAGGTATTTATGTTAAGTTTGACAAGAGTTGTATATGTTGAAACAGCCAAAGAGTATGCAGTTTATATTAAAACAGATGATTCTACTAAAACAATAACAGTAACCCCCTATGTTTCTCCATATGACGGGGCTAATCTGCACGAAAATGATGATAGTTATTGGTTCCCTGTATCAAATGCTATTGTTTATAATTTTGATAATAAGGGAAGCCGGGTGATTATAGATGGCAGAAGTCTGCCCAAAGCAAAATATCTTAAACTATATATAGAAAGCAATATAGAGAACGAAGATATACCCCCAGTTGAAATAATTATAGTATAACTGTTCTCTTTTAGTAATAGTTTTTCGGGGAGGCTTTATGGTAAAAATAACAAAAGATGTAATTTTGGATGCATTATACCATGCGCTTAAAGAAACAGATATATCCCCCTCAAAAGAAGAGGGTAAATTTCTCTTGGATTTAGTCCAAAGTGCAAAGAATCTAGTTGGGTCATTCCCTAATGCTGTAAATTTTATAGATAATGTAGCCAACTTTATGGAAGCGCTACAAGATAAGTTTTTAACAAGGGATTCCTTTTTTGTAGCAAAATATTTGAGAGACGAAATAGTTGGTAAAAAATCAGGTACCTCTGATGCCTATCGTACTAAACGATTAGTGGAAATTTCAGAGAACATAACTGATGGTAATAAATTAATTAAAGAATATACTGAAAGTTTATGCCAAGGGCTATACACATATTTTGAGAGTGAGGAAACCGGGGATGTTAATTTAAAAATAGATATGCTTGTTCCATTTCTATGTAGTGAAAAGTATCTTCCACAAATGGATACAGTTAAACAAATATTACTCCAGCTGTTTAAAGATATTGAAACTATAAAACCTCCATTTGTTAAACAAATTAATGCTGATGTTTCAATTAATGATACCTCAGAAATAAAGTTAGGAGAAAACTTAAAGTATACAATTTCTATTGCGGAAAAAAATATAGCTGAAAAGGCTTTTGGTCTAGGAGATAGTACTATTTACAAGATTATGTTTGGGTGCGGAGGTACAATACAGGTCATATTAAATTCCTCAGAAATTCAATGGGGAGCTTCTGGGATTAATGAAAAATTATTATTAAAGATACTTTTAAAATCGTTTAGACAAACTAAGGAGCTTTATAGTGCCTATGAACAATACTTAAATACTTTAGTAGATAAGGAAAGTGGTGCTGAAAGTGAAGAGTATACATTCGGGGTATTAGAGAGTGCTTGGGAAACACAAAGCAAAGCACTATTAGATAATTTTGTTACCAATATGGAAAAAGCACCCATACACCAATTATTCATCATTATACCGGAAGAAGCAATAGTAAAAATAATTGAAAGGATTCCTATATTAATGGCTGAAAATAGATCTACAGAGTTACCATCTTCGGTTTCGGTTGGAAAACTAGAAGTATATAATTTTATTGGAAACAAAATATCATTCAGAGTTAATTTTTTTGGAAACATATATGCAGAATAATACTTCAGATTTAGTTATACAGATATTAGAAAATATACCACAATATGTAAACGCACAAACTCATATAAGTAGGGATTTTTTAATTTTTATTATAAATTTTCTTGCAAATATAAACCTTAATCTAGAGAAGGAAATTATAAAATTAGACAATGCCTACATGTTATTAGATAGTATAGAATGGCTTTTAAAGAGATTGGTAGAGGCTATACATACCTATGCGGGGATAACAGAAGAAATTCTAGAAAAAAAACATCCCGAATTATCCCCCTTTATATATAGAGACCCCCAAAGAGTAACAGAAGCTATTAAAGAGTGCATAGAAAGATTAGACCGAGGAGAAGCAGGGATAGAAAAATGTACAGAATATTTATCATTGCTATCTGAAGGGATTGGAACGATTTATAGGGAAAGTCAAGACCCATTAGATTTAAAACAAGGGCAAGCAACACTGGTTTCCTTAGTATACACATTTTCAGCTATATTTCCAGGTGAAACACACAAGGATACAAAGAAGAGTAAAGGGGTTAGGCAGGAAGTAAAAAAATACTTACAGGAGATAAATAATAAACTAAGGGAGTTTATTATAGAAATTAAAGAAGATGAGGAATATTCTGTATTACACAGAATAGTAGAAAAAAGTACTTCTTCAAAAGAAAGACCACAAAAATATATTCCCAAGCTTTATCTAAGAAAAGAGATTATAAGTGAAATTATTAATAAGTTTAATTTAACTAATTTGCCTTTTTATACTGAGCGGTTTTTGGTATTTGAGATAAACCTTGAAGTTCCTATTGAAACATTGTATAATTGTATAAACAGAGAAAAACTTATTGAATATTTAGATGAGGTTTATAGGTCTTCTCCTTTAAAAGAACTAATGAACGAATATTTACGATTAATGTCTGAGTACAGGGAAGGAGAACACACTAATGAAATAGAAAACCTCATTAATGACATAAATGAAGAAGTAGAATATTACTCTCGTAGGATTACAAGATATCCTGAGGCTCGTAGGATTACAAGATATCCTGGAGAAGCCATTAATTTCCAAAAACTTGAAAAACTTGTAAATGATGCCACAGATGCGTTAGCAGAAATAATTATGGCTTTGCCCAGAGTATATATTGATGGAGTATTTTATAATATAAGTGGAGAAACTTTAAAAGTAATAGGGGAATAAGAAAATGAAAAAATTAGAAAAAGTAATAATAGCAATTTTGTTTGTAGCAGTTGGGGGTTTATTTTTTTTGTATAGTTTAAAGTCTAATGAAGTAAATTCTTTAAAAGAGAAAGCTTTAGAAAAGGATACTGTTATTATTCATGTATCTGATACTTTAATAAAAAATAAAATTTTAACTATTAAAGAGGTAGAAGTAGAAACTATTAACAAAAATATAAACGATACTATATACCAAGAAGTAATATACTGGAGGGATTATAAATTTAACTTTGATGATCTTTATTTAGAAATAACTGCAGATACTATAAAAAAATTAAACTACAGAGTACTTAAAACCAAGAATATAGAAAAATCAAACTTCTTATCCATTGGGACATCAACTGATTTTGATAGACTCTTCCTCGATATCAATATAGGGAAAAAACCAGTTTATATAAATATAGGGTATGATATACTAAATAAAAAACCAAAATTGGGAGTAGGTATTTATTTTGTATTTTAACGGAGGAAACATGAAATATAGACTGTTTGATTTCTTTAATTTTTCAGAAAGGGGTAGTAATATAAAATTAGCACAACAAAGAAACATGAAAGGCATTATTGAAAAAATTAAAAAAGAAGTAGAAGAAAAGATTAGAAAAGCCTCAGAAACAGTTTCGGGAGTATTTCCAGGGTCGGCTATTATTTTGTACCACATTAGATCCAATATTAAATTTACACCACCGGAACGCCCTATTATGGAAATACAAGAGGACGGTACACTCTTCGTAAACCTTTTAACTGTCTATTCCCTCCCACAAGAAGAAGTAAATGGAGTTCTGTTGCATGAAATGTTACATTTATACTTTAATCATTTCGGCAGATTAATTAAAAATAGAACCTATTTTGACAAATATGGATTTAGTCTTATAGCTATAGCTTCAGATTTAGCAATAAACTCAATTGTTGATGCATATTCAAAGAAAAGTGGAGTTTCTGTGCGTTTACCTGAAGCTGGGTGCATTCCTGGAAAACCTCCATTTGAATATTTTCCTAAGTTCCTTTCTGCAGAGGATTATTTGGAGTACCTGCGTAATTATGTGATGGAAGTTAAACAAGATGAAATAGCTATACAATCCAAAGGAGAAAAAAATAAACCTAAAAGAGAACACAGTGAGGGGGATGTAAGTGGAAAAGTTAAAGATGAAGAGAGTAAAGAAAGTACACGTGATGAAGAAAAGGGAGAAAGTAAAGAAAGTAAGAGTGTAGAAAAGGATAAGAGTGGAGAAGGTGGAGAAGGTGGTGAAAGTAGAGAAGGCGAAGGAGAAGAAGATGGAGAAGACAAAGAGAGTAGAGAGGGAGAAGGGGGTATAGAAGAAAAAGAAGTAGGTGAAGAAGGTAAGGATATTAGTAAAGAAGACGTAGGTGATGCAGAAGAAGATATAGAAAAAGCTGAAAAAGAAATACTTAAAGAAATTGCAGAAAAAACAGGAGCAAAGGTTATTGCAGTAGATCGTGGTGATTATTATGAAATCTTTGATACATATGATTTACGAAGAGAAAAAACGGAAAGTAAAATAATATTAAAACCACACGACATAAAAAATGATAAATTAAAAGGACTTATTGAAAGAACAAAAGATAAATTCTTAAAAGATTTAAGAGAAATATCCAAAGAAATAGGAAGTTCACCTGGTAGTCAGGTGTTTAGAGTAGAAGGGGAGGAAGACTATCTTGATGTATACACCGAAATCCTTTATGAAATAGAAAATGTTCTTAAGGATATTTTTTTATTTTCCAATGTAGAAGAAAGGAAAGTTTCAAAAGAAAAAGAAGTAGAACCCTCAGACCTGGAACAAATAACCATCTTTTATGGGGAAGATTTAAGTAGGCAGGAAGATATTTATCGTAGAACGTACGAAGAAATACCCAAAAGGAGATTCTGTATAGTAGTAGTGGATACTTCTGCTTCAATTGACTCTGAAACATTAGAAAAAATGTTACTTTTTATTACTTCAATTCTTTCCAAAGGTGAGATAGAGGTTCTATTTTTTGCAGGGGACACATCACTTAGAAGCTTGAATATAGGGGGAGAACCAAGGTTATTTGCTCATTTAAAAGAAATGGAAGACTTTGAGAATGTAAAAGAAATTACCGGTGGCGGTGGTACAGATATGCTTCATATTGTGGAAAGTATATTACAGTATCTTAATGATAAAATACTTCCTGAAGAAACTATAGAGGAATTTGTGGATGAACATATAAGTAAAAAAGAAATAGAAGAAAAATTAATTCGAGATGTAGAAAATCTAAAAGTTGATTTAGATTCTATTTCCGGAATAATTCTTTTAACGGATGGGTATACTGAGTGGGTGGTACGTGAAAGTGAGAAATATTTAAATTCTTTGGTGGGAAAGGATGTGCCTTTTATTATACTTTTATCCTATGATTCTGATAGGAAAAATACCATAGAAAAAGAATTTATTGCTTCCGGGGGGAGGGAAAACACACATATACTTTATATGCCACCCACAGAGGAGGAATACTTTAATAAACAAAGGAAATCATCTATCTTCTTTAAAGAAAGGCTTGCATACTTATTAACTAACTATAAAGCTTACAAATATGATTCCTCTGATTCTATTTGAAACTAAGTGGTACAGAAAAATATAAGGAGAGTAAATTTATGGAATATAAATTTGAAAAAGAACAAGAAGAAATAAAGAAGATAATAGGAAAGATTAAAATTATTTCTGTTTTATTAACAGGAAAGGATTTAGTTCCTATTAAACCAACTCCAGAGTTTACTAAAAAACTAATCTATAATCTTTGGGAAGAAGTACCCCCAGAAAGTGTTGTGTCAAGGTATGATGAGTACCACATATGTAACAACCTTTATATTAAAGAAGAAAAAGTAATTGGGTACCTGGATAAAGATTTTGTTGATAGTGTTGTTGAAAGTGCTACTATAGAAGAAGAATTTTATACTCTATTAAACAATATATTACCCGGACTTTTTCCCGAGTACGAAGATGAATTCTCTCATTGTTTTGATGCTTTAACAAGTTCGAAATATAACGAAGGGATAAAGCTTTTTTTTAATACAATAAATAAATTAATAAAAGAGGGTGAGCTTGAAATAGAAATAGAAGAGATTAAAAAAGCTAAAGAAGAAATAAATGAAGCTTCTGGACGGGATTATTTAATCTTTTTAGAAGAATTTTCACAAATAGTTTTAGATTTACTATCGGGTTATATTGATAGGGAAGATGTATATTCGTTTGTTGCTGATGGTGTTAATCACACAATAAATTCTTTTATGGAAGATTTAGAAGAACGTATAAATAGTGTTTCAGACAACATTGAGTATAAAATAGAATATACTGATAGGGGAGGAATTAGAATAGTGTTTCCCTCACCTTATATTTATGATCTTTTTAACCCTAACTTTACCAATTTATTTTATAAGGTTGAGGATACATTAGATAATTACATAGATACTTTGAAAGAGGAGATCGAAAAAGCCACTTCAATAGAGGAACTATTTGAGGAAGCACCAAACGCATTTTATTATGAGATGGGGCCTTTAATAACAATCATAGAAATGTTTTCTAAAGAGGAACCTATTAACGAAGAAGAAATGATGAATATCTTAACTGAGCTAATAATTGATGTAGGGGACTACCATGTAGATAAAGTTTATCCAACAGAACTTTCTTTAGAGATTTGTGATTTGTTAAAAGAGATAAGAGGAGAATAAGGCTATGGAGTATAAGTTTGAAGAAGAGCAAGAAGAAATAAAGGATATGTTAAGAAAGATTAAAGTTATTTCAATTTTGTTAACAGGAAAGGATTTAGTTCCTATTAAACCAACTCCAGAGTTTACTAAAAAACTAATCTATAATCTTTGGAAAGTAATACCTTCAGAAAGCCTTATACAAGAGTATGAGGAGTACTACATATGTGACAACCTTTATATTGAAGAAGAAAAAGTAGTTGCTAGAATAGACGAAGACCTTATTAATAGTGTTTCTAAAGATGTTACCACAGAAAAAGTGCTTTATACTTTGTTCAATGTAACACTACCTGAACTTTTCCCCGAGTATAAAAATGAACTTTCTCATTGTTATAGTATTTTAATAAGTTCAAAACCCAGCAAAGGAATAGATATATTTTTTAACATATTAAATAGATCGATAAAAGACTATGAACTTGAAATAGATACAGAAGAGATTAAAAAAGCTGAAGAAGAAATAAAAAAGGCTTCTAATTATAACTACTTAGACTTTATAGAAGAATTTTCACAAATAGTTATTGATTTACTATGGGACTATATTGATAGCGAGGATGTATATTCACTTGTTAATGATAGTGTTGATGACGCGATGGATTCTTATTTGGAATATTTAAAAAAACGTATAAATAGTGTTTCAAACAACATTACAGTTGAAATAGAATATACTGATGGGGGGGAAATTAGAATAGTGTTTTCCTCGCCTTATGATTTTTTTAAACCTAACTTCACTCATTTATTTTACGAGGTCGAGGATACATTAGACGATTACATAGATACTTTGAAAGAGAAATTTGAAGAAGTTGCTTCAATAGAGGAAGTATTAGACGAATTTAGTATTGGGAGTCCTTACTATAATTTTTACTTTCTTCTTCCAATATCGGAAATCGTAGAAATGTTTTCTAAGGAGGAACCTATTAATGAAGAAGAAATGATGGATATCTTAACTGAGCTAATAATTAATGCAGGGGACTACGTAGATGAAGTTTATCCAACAGAGCTTTCTTTAAAGATTTGTGATTTGTTAAAAGAGATAAAAAGAGGAGAATAAGGCTATGGAGTATAAATTTGAAGAAGAACAAAAGGCAATAGAAGGAATAATAAGAAAAGTTAAAGTTATTTCTGTTTTATTAACAGGGGTGGATTTAGTTCCTATTAGACCTACCCCAGAATTTACTAAAAGATTAATCAACAATCTCTTGGACTGGGTAGAGGCGGAAAGTTTTTTGTTAGAAGTCGAGAAGTATCATATATGCGAGAATCTTTATATTAAAAATCGAAACGTAGTTGCTTATCTAGACGAAAAGTTTGTTGAGAATACTGTGGAGAATTTTGCCAAAGAAGAAGAATTTTATATTCTATTAAACAATATATTACCTAGACTTTTTCCTAAGTACGAAGACGAATTCTACCATTGTTTTGATGCTTTAACCGGCTCGGAATATAACGAAGGAATAGAGCTTTTTTTTAATATATTAGATAAATTAATAGAAGAGGGTGAGCTTGAAATAGAAATAGAAGAGATTAAAAAAGCTAAAGAAAAAATAAATAAAGCTACTGCGTATAGTTATTCAGACTTTATAGAAGAATTTTTATATATATTTCTTGACTTACTTGAAGAGTATATTGACCAAAATTGGTTATATGAAGTTGCTAACGCGTCTGCTTGGGACATAATGGATGATTTTTTGGAGGATATAAAAGAAAATATAAATAGTCTTTCAAGTGATATTTCACACAAATTAAAATATGATGTTGTACAAAAAATGGAATATAATAAATGGGGGGGAGTCGAAATAGTGTTTGAGCCTGCTTATGAGCTTTACAGACCTAACTTTACTAGTTTATTTCACGAAATTGAAGGTAAGATAGATAATTATATAGCTACTTTGAAAGAGAAATTTGAAGAAGTTGCTTCGGTAAAAGAAATAGCTGAAAAATTATTGCATGAAGAAGGAAATAGCTTTTTAACAGATCTTATAGAAATGTTTTCTGAGGATGAACCTATTAATGAAGAAGAAATGATGGATATCTTAACTGAGCTAATAATTAATGCAGGGGACTACGTAGATGAAGTTTATCCAACAGAGCTTTCTTTAAAGATTTGTGATTTGTTAAAAGAGATAAGAGGAAAATAAGGCTATGGAATATTGGTTTGAAGAAGAAAGAGAATCAGTAGAAAATATAATAAGAAAAGTTAAAGTTATTTCTGTTTTATTAACAGGGGTGGATTTAGTTCCTATTAGACCTACCCCAGAATTTACTAAAAGATTAATCAACAATCTCTTGGAATGGTCGAAGACGAAAAATTTTTTGTCAGAGGACAAGAAGTATTATATCTGCGAGAATCTTTATATTGAAAATCGAAAAGTAGTTGCCTATATAGATAGAGGTTATTTTTATGATGAAATTAAAGAGTCTGTCGCAGAAGAAGAATTTTATATTCTATTAAACAATATATTACCTGAACTTTTTCCTGAGTACGAAGATGAATTCTACCATTGTTTTGATGCTTTAACAAGCTCGGAATATAACGAAGGGATAAAGCTTTTTTTTAATACAATAAATAAATTAATAAAAGAGGGTGAGCTTGAAATAGAAATAGAAGAGATTAAAAAAGCTAAAGAAGAAATAAATAAAGCTACTGCGTATAGTTATTCAGACTTTATAGAAGAATTTTCGCAAATAGTTTTTGATCTATTCGAAAAATATATTGATATTAATAAAGATGGGGTGTATGAAAATATTTATTCGGAGGTTTTAAATTCTTATTCAGACTATATAAAAGAATATATAAGTAAGATTTCAAAAAACATTAAACACGAAATAGATTACACTTATGATTGGAAAATCAAAATAATGTTAGAGCCCCTTGATGAATTTTGCAAACCTAACTTTACTAGTGCGTTTTACCAGATTGAAAACGCATTAGATAATTGTATATCTTCCTTGAGAGAAAAACTCGAAAGAGCTACTTCAGCAGAGGAATTAATCAAGAATTTAATATATGGATCTAGCCCAGAAGACACTCTGACAATAGATCTTGCAAAAAGGTTCTCTAGTGGAGAACTTTTTGATGAAAGAAATATACTACCCTTTATGTTAACTCTTACTATATCACTCAAGGTGGATGACGTTTATCCAACAGAGCTTTCTTTAAAGATTTGTGATTTGTTAAAAGAGATAAGAGGAGAATAAGGCTATGGAGTATGAATTTGAAGAAGAGCAAAAGGCAATAGAAGGAATAATAAGAAAGATTAAAGTTATTTCTGTTTTATTAACAGGAAGGAATTTAGTTCTTATTAGATCGATTCCAGAATTTACTAAAAAACTAATCTATAATCTTTGGAAAAAAACAGAAGCAGAAAAGTTTTTACCAAGGAAAAGCCGATATTATCTATGTAAGAATCTTTATATTGAAGGACAAAAAGTAATTGGGTATCTGGATAAAGATTTTGTTAATAGTGTTTTTGAAGGCGGCGTTATTACAGAAGAAGCACTTTATGTTCTGTTAAACACAACATTACCTGGTCTTTTCCCTGAGTATGAAGATGAATTCTCCCACTGTTATGATATTTTGGAAAGTTTAAAGCTTAATGAAGGAACAAAGATATTTTTCAATACAATAGATAAATTAATAGAAGAAGGTAAGCTTGATATAAATATAAAAGAGCTTGAAAATGCTAAAGAAAAAATAAATAATGCTACTACGTATAGTTATTCAGTCTTTATAGAAGAATTTTTAGATGCAGTTCTTAGTCTACTCAGGAAATATATTGATAAAGAAAGTGTATTTAAGCTTACTGATTGGGTTGTTTTAGTTAGAAGTGATAATTTCATAGAAGAAATAAAAGAATATATAAATTCTTTTTCAAGCGGTATTGTTCAAAAAATAGAATACACTGATGAAAATGAAATTAAAATAACGTTTGACTCTTCCTATGAACTTTATAACCCTAACTTTACTAATATACTTTATAAGATTAAAGATACATTAGATGATTGTATAGTTGCTTTGGAAAAGGAGTTTAGGGAAGCTACTTCAGAGGAGGAACTATTTGATAACTTAGTATATAAGTTTGGGCTTAAATATACCTTATTATTATCTCTTATAGAAATGTTTTCTATCGGGGAAACTATAAGCGAAGAAGATATAGTGTCTACTCTTACTGAGTTACTTAAGAAGCTTCCATTCTACGTAGATAAAGTTTATCCAACAGAGCTTTCTTTAAAGATTTGTGATTTGTTAAAAGAGATACAAGAGGGGTAGAACTATGGAGTATAAGTTTGAAGAAGAACAAGAAAAAATAAAGGATATAATAAGAAAAATTAAAGTTATTTCTATTTTATTAACAGGGCGGGACTTAGTTCCTATTAAACCAACCCCAGAGTTTACTAAAAAACTAATCTATAATCTTTGGAAAGAAGTACCCTTAGAAAACCTTATACAAGAGTATGAGGATTACTACATATGCGATAATCTTTATATTGAAAGGGAAATTGAAGTGGTTGGGTATTTGGATAAAGATTTTGTTAATAGTGTTTTTGAAAATGCTATTATAGAAGGAGAGTTTTATACTCTATTAAACAATATATTACCTGAACTTTTTCCTAAGTACGAAGA